>Ga0137413_10000025_pt1 | contig 34146 bp, 42 predicted proteins | sample CZODoug2_1_16fun_FD_108280 | JGI IMG/M metagenome (GOLD analysis project Ga0137413, IMG submission 108280) | Vadose zone soil fungal communities from Angelo Coast Range Reserve, California, USA - CZODoug2_1_16fungal (Illumina Assembly) | ecosystem: Environmental > Terrestrial > Soil > Vadose... | reverse complement strand
GGGCCTGCGCGGTCAGCGCCGCGGCGGCGGCCAGTGGAGCCGCCGCCGTGACGAGATCGCGCGCGTTCGAGGTCAGTGCGCCATGCGCCGCCAGCGAGGCGGCGGGCAGCTTGGTCAGGCTGACCGCGGCGACCAACCCTGTCGAAGCCGACAGGGTCGATGTCGGCAGGTGTGTGACCTTCGCGGCGACGACGAGTCCAGCGACGACCGTCAGGGTCGCGCTCGGACGGATGATGTCGCGCGCCTGAGCGGTCAACCCGGTCGACGCGTGCAGTGTCGCGCTCGGCAGGTAACGGATCGTGGCACCGGCCGTCAGTGCCGTGGAGGCACTCAACGTCGCGGTACCCGACCGAACCCGCGTCGCGTTCGCCGTGAGGCCCGTCGTCGCACTCAGGGTGGCGGCGAGGCTGATGTGCCCACCAGCAGCCGCGGCGGTCAGACCAGCCGTTGCCGACAGGGTGGCGCTCGGGAAGGTCTGGTCCCACGGACCAGTGGATGGGTAGAGCGTGGCGCTCGGGAACAGGAACGTGCTGGGGAACAGCGGGTAGGGACCGACGGTGAGCTGAGACTGCCCCGCGAGCGTCGCGCTGCCCAACGGACCGGAGAGGGCCGTCGAGGTCAGCCCGGTGGTGGCGTACAGAGTGGCCGTGCCAGCGTCCCTGGCGGTTGCCGCGGTAGCGGTCAGCCCGCCGGTTGCTGACAACGTCGCCGTTGGACGTTCGGTTACAACTGCTCCGCTGCTCAGTCCACCAGCGGCACTGAGCGTGGCACCTGGGAACTTCGTTAGCTTTGCGGCGGCGGTCAGCCCAGTGGCTGGCGTCAGCGCTGCGGCCCCGAACTCGGTCGGCACCAGCGACATCCCGGTGACCCCGGGTAAGGTGGCCGCCGGGAACTTCGTCAATATCGCGGCAGCGGTCAGACCGCTGGTACTCGACAGTGCCGCCGCTGGGCGTTCGGTGACCGTGGCGGTGCTAGTCAGCCCAGCGGTCGCCGACAGGGTGCCGGAAGCGGGAACGCTGACCAACGCGACGGCGGTCAGCTCAGCGGACCCCGGCAGTGACGCTGCCGCGCCAATGAGCTTCGTTGCGGCGGCGGACAGGCTGGTAACGCCCGGCAACGTGGCCGTCGGGAACTTCGTCAGCGTTGTGGCGGCGGTGAGGCCGGTGGTACTCGAGAACGCCGCCGCTGGCCGTTCGGTGACCACGCCGGCACTGGTCAGGCTGGTGGTCGCCGACAGGGTGGCGAAGGCGGGAGTGCCAACCAACGCGGCTGCCGTGATCCCGGTGGAGGCGCTTAGCGCGGCGGCTGGGCGTTGGGTGACTACTGTCGCGCTGGTCAGTCCGGCGGTCACCGCGAGGGTGGCTCCCGGGAGCTTCGTCAGCTTTGCGGCGGCGGTCAGGCCAGTGGTCGCCGACAGGGCCGCAGCTGGACGTTCGGTGATCACCGTCGCGCTGGTCAGTCCGGCGGTCGCCGACAAGGTCGCCGACGGGCGCTTCGTCAGTACCGCAGCGGCGGTCAGGGAGGTACTCGCCGAGAGAGTGGCCGTTGGGCGTTCGGTGACGGACACAGCGCTGGTCAGTCCAGCGGTCGCCGACAGCGTCGCCGCTGGACGTTCGGTGATTACTGCCGCGCTGGTTAGTCCGGCGGTCGCGCTGAGCGTCGCGGATCCAGTAACGATCCCGCGGACAACGGTCTGGGGGTGCCGGTTCGGCCGACTCCGACCTAGACGCGCCATAGGTCACCGCTCTCTAGTTAAGACTCTCCCGCAAACCACCGCCCTTGATCGACTACTCGTCCCACAATATCCAGCAGTACACACCGATGGTGACCGACGTGGTCACCCGGATCCGGAGGAAGTGCGACACAGGCACGGCGAACTCGCGGCCGAGGGACCATTCCCACTCGTAGGAGGTCGCCCCGATCGGCAGATTCTTGTATTTCCCGTGCCGGACTGACGTGATCGTGCCTTCGGTCGGGCCGCCAGTGGTCCAGTACCCGGTTGCGCCGGTGCCTAGCGTCATGTCCGACGCGCCGGACTGCGAATCCGCCCCGTACGGCTGGACCCCGGCGGCGACGTGCGCGGTCAGGCCTGTGGCCGCCACCGTACCGGTGTCGACTAACTCAACCGTCGCGGCGGCAGTGAGCGCGCTAGCGAACTCAATACCGAATGCCACGACCTTGAGCTGTCGGGTCGACGGAGTGGCCACCTGCAGCATCGTCTTGATTGCTGTGCCGGTGAGCTGGGTAAGCGGCGCCGCGGTTGTCGGCATGACCGCATTGGCTGCGACGTAGAGCGTCACGTTGTCTCCTACCAGTGGCTGGCGCGGACGAGCCGAGCCCTGTTGGTGGGCGGCTGCGGGACCGGGGTGGCTTGGAACACCGCCGTGTAGATGTCGAAGTTGCCGGCCACGCTGGCGGTCACCGTCGCGGTGTCGGTGGCTCCGAATCGATCGCAGATCAACATGCCCACGTTGAACTTGGTCGTATCGGAGGTGATCGTCGAACCGGACCCGCGCTGCGTCCAGCCAGCCGGCGCGGCGGACATCGTGAACCCGCTGTTTGTTGCATTCGACCCGAACGCATAGGCCCGCAGCACTAGGTCGGTGGGGTTGATCGTGTCGGTCGGGTTGACGGGCGCCGGACATGCCGCGTTCGCGCTGGTCAGGCCATAGGTCACCCCGGGGGTGAAGCCTTGCCGGTAGGCCCAGTTCGACGCGATCGCCGAGGGGGTGGAGCTGTTCAGTGTGGCCGCGCCGGGGCTGTAGCCACCGAGCGCGCCGCCGTAGCGGATGCAGACGATCTGGTTCGGCTGCGTGGACGCGCTGCCAGCCTTGGTGGCCGTATAGGTCGTTGTCCCGGCCACGTCCGCCACGGTGGCGAACCGGAACCACGAAGCCGACCCCAGATCTTGCTGGTGGCCGGCGTCCGCCGAGAAGTCGGCCGCAGTCGGCACGTACAACGGGGTGAGCGTCGCATCCCAGGTGCTGTAGATGTTGGGACCGTCGTTGCAGGCGAAGAACACCAGCAGGTCCCCTGGCACGGTTCCCGTCGGGCAGGTTGCTGTAACCACCGTCCCGCTGATCACGTGCGAGGCGCTGAGCGAGCCGAACCCGACCGCCACTGGGGTCCTCCTACCAGTGACTCGCGCGCACGAGCCGCGCTCGGTAAGGCAGCGGTTGCCGGACAGGGTTGTCGGCCTTGATCAGTGCGCCGATCGTGTAAGACACCGCCGACGCGCTCTGGTTGCTGGTGGGACTCTGTGCCGAGTTCGCCACGTCTGGGTTGTAGAGATACGGGTTGGTTCCTGGGTCCAGCTCCACGATGGTTCCCGAGGGGGTAGCACCCGTGGTGAGGCCAGTGCCATTGACGCCGAACCCGGCGTAGAGACGGTTCTCCCCGGACGGGGTTAAGGTGGGGTAGGTGACAGTGGCGGAGGTCGCGTTCTGTTTGGTGCCACCCGCACCGTCTTGAGACCAGGTTGTGCCCGGACCCCCGGCGAGGAACTCCTTGCAATTGAGCCGGTTGGTGCCGGACGAGGTGTTAGTGATGGTGATGGTGGATGCCCCAGTGGTGTTAACCACGCCCATCCACAGCTCCAATTTCCACGGCACGTTGCTACTAAACGGACCGGCGACCAACTGCCACGCGCCAGGCAACCCAGAACCGCTGGCACTGCATCCGCCGCCGGATACCGCAGTGCTAGCGGTGTTGCTGCCTGCGGTAGTGGCCAAGACCAGCAGCGCACCGGTCGTACTGGGAGCCACCGATAGCGTCTTGAGCGCGGTACCGCCGGCCTGCCACATCGCGTTAGAGTTGACCGAGCTGACGGTGATTAGGTCATTAGCCATCGGCCCCGGCCTTTTAGATGACGCTGGAGCGGCGCTCCATCAGAGGTTAGAGGTAGGCATGACCAGTGTTAGCTGGACTGAGAACTAGGTACGGCGCATACGTACGTGATCTCAGACGTGCCAGCAAGCGTATTAAAGCCAGTTTGGTGGAAATCGGCCTCGAGCGACGCTGGGAACGTCACAGAATCTCCAGGGAACAGTGGATAGCCGGCTGTAACCAACCGATTGGCGGCAGAAGCTCTGGTATCGATTGATGCAAAGTACACGGTCTCCAAACCTACATTGCGCACCAGTACCGTGTTTCCGTACGCAGGGTCCAGGTACGGCAGTATTTGTGGCGTCGAACTGTCAACCGCACCAATAGTAATGCTCGCAGCCATACGTAACGCAACCCTTCATATCTAACAGTACCGAGTTATACATCGTATACTCGCGGCATTACGTCAGCGAGATCACGATGCTGGACGTAGCAAAGGTCACAGTGTCTCCGACGTTTACCGTCTTGCTGGCGGTCAGTGCACCGAACCAACGCTGTACTGGAGAACCAGCCGAGTCCCATAGCTCAATTCCGGCGATCGTGCAGGCAGGCATAAGCGTGAAACTGATCGCTCCCACACTATTGGTGATCGTGCCAGAGGCTGCAGTGCCCCAAGTGCCGGTGGTCGGCTGACGCGCGTATGAGCCGCCCGTCACCTCAGTGCCGGCAGCAGTGGCGGTACCAACGCTGGTAGTAAGCGCCAGATTAATGGCCCCAGTAGCTGCGGTGTACGACGCGCCCGTCACACTAGAGGTGACAAGCTTGTTCGCCTCGACAGTAACAACGTTTCCCACGGGGTCAGCCCTTCTCGCTCATGATGTACGCACGGAGGTCTTCCCCGCGCTTGCCGTCCGCGGCTTCCACGACGGGGCCGCACAACTCGCAGTCAGTGGCCAGGGCGCAGCAGTCCATGTGCCCGTACACCGAGACGAACCCAGGCAGAATGCGTTCGTGCTTGGGGTGGTCGTCTTCCTGGTTGCAGTAAATGCACTTGCGACTAACACTCATTGAGTAACCTCGGGGGAGACGGTGACGGAACCCATGGCCACCCGCGAAATCCGCAGCCCCACCGGAGCCGCCGGGTTATTCAGCAGAATGTCGTAGGCGCCCTGGGCAAAGGTCCACGGAGCGGACTCTTCCGCGAGAATCCGAATGTTCAGCGTGGTACCGGTGAGGGTGATCAGCCCCTGACCAACGGTGGGGCTGGTCGACCAGGTGAAGTAGATTTCATCCGATCCGGGATGTGGCCGGATCTGACCTCGCGTCGAACAACCGGTCAAGTCATACGGCTGACCATCGGGACCGATGATCGGGTAGTTGATCCCGGGCCAATCGGCGCCTTGTGGAATCACCAGGTCGAAGACCAGTACCCCGAGCCCGGACGGAGAACACTGCGTCATCACCATGGGAACGAGTGCCTTTCCATCGGGGGCGTAGCCACGTGTCTGGGCGCCCACGGTGGCTGCTGGTCGATCCAGCGGGGCTCCCCCATGCCGCGGATCGTCATCGCGCCCACCGCCGTCTGCTTGCGGTGCCAGCCGCGGCGGCGGGATGGTTCCACCCAGGCCCAGTGCTCGCGCAGCGACTGGTACTCGATCTCGATCGACTTAGGCGGAGCGTTCGCGTCCCAGTACGCGTACTTGATCTCAGCCACGTCACCTTCGGTGTGGCCGTAGAGCTCCAGCTCGCGCTGCCGGTACTCCCAACCCACCCGCATCTCGCTGGCGAGTACGTCCTGGGGCGCCCGGCGCATGAGCACAACGAGCGTGTCCGGTGGTGGGGAATCCACCAGCATCTTGAGCAGCGACGGTCCCTGCGCGACGACGCCCGGGACCTTGAGCTTGCGCTCCAGCCACTCGTCCAGGCGTCCGGGGTAGTACCCCAGCAGATCGTCCATCTCGTCCACGTAGCGGTAGCCGGTGTCGTGGGCGATCATCTGCGCCGCGATGGTGGTGCCGGTCCGGTGTGGTCCGGTTACCACGATGCGGTCGCAGGACTTCGCCAGATGGTCGAACATCTAGGTCGGAGTAATGAACGGGCTGATCGGGGGAACGTGCTGTCCCATCACCACGAAGTCGGTGCCGTAGTGGATACCCCAGGCCACATGGCCGACCTGCGGCACATGGTCCGCCGAGTAGGCCTGCCACATCCGGACCGACGGCACCACGAGCCCCTGGTCAGGGAACTGGAAGTCGACGTGGCCGTTGGCTATATCGACGTCGGTCAAGACCCCCTGGTGCATGGTCATCTGCGGAGTACGCGGCAGCCACGCGGGGGATGAACCCGCCGTGCCGCTCTGCTTGATCGCACGCGCAAGTCGATCGAGGGAAGAACCGGTTGCCATGGTCGCCTCCTCGTTTAAGCGGTGGACTGCCGAAAGCAGGTGAGCTGCATCGGGTCTTTCGGGCTCAGCGGACACGTCATGCTGTTGATCATGTAAGTGCCGTTGGCGTTAACGTCAGAGCACACGATCTTGATGACGTCACCGGGCTCGAGGGCGGGCATCGGCGGAACGGTCAACGTGACGGTGTCCGCGGCGCCGAGGGAGTTGAACAGCGCCGCGTTGGCGGTGTCCTGCGCCTGGTCCTGGCTGGTGATAAGGGAGAAGGTCAGCCGCTGCGTGACGCGCCCGTAGGGTCCGAGGATGTAGGTCGGAGAGGACGGGTTGTCATCGAAGGCTTCCGCCGAGAACGGGTTGGTGGTTGAGGTGCTCTGGCCGACCACCACGATGTCGTTGAAGGTCTGCTCCGACGACAGCTGACGCTCCGCCTCCGACACCATCGGCTTGGCGACCTCATCGAACTGCCACACCGGCGTACCGACCCGAGGGTCAGGCACCGGCCGGCAGACGAACACCCCGGCGGCGTCGAAAAACGCCTCGAAACCGATCGCTTGCGCTAATTCGAGGATGTCCTGCCAGGGGTCACCGCCCTGCTGCAGGCCGTAGACCAGCAGAGGTGTGGTGCGTGTCGTTGAGTAGAGATGGAAGTCGGTCTGGTCCGGCAACCGGTCGAGCACCATCGCTTTGATCGCGTCGGTGTAGAGCAGCCCCAAGGGGACTGTGTACGGCATCTGCCAGACGTTTCTCTTGATCTGGCCGGACAGATCGACGGCATGGACTTTGATCGATATACCGCCGCCCGACTGTCCACCACCGTGACCCACCACGGCCGTTGACCCGCCCGCATCGGAGGTGCTGCCCGAGCCGGTGGTGCCCGCTGTAGCGTGCACCGTCACTGAGTCGATCATCCCGACGCCGATCGGCACCAGCTCGTCCACGTGGGCGTCGGCGGTGATGGTGAGCTCGAACCGCTGCACCTTTGGGGAAGTCGTCGCGGCGGTGTCGCGCCTGAGCGTCACTCGTGCCAGTACCGTCTGCACGACGGTGTCCCCGACCAGCAGTCGCGGCACGGGCTGCCCCTGAGACGCCAGGTCCCAGGTCATGCCGTTGTCGATGGAGGTCTCGACCGTGACTGACGTACCCGTCGGAGTGGTCGCCGACCAGCGCACCACCGATGCGGTCACCGGCAGTCCGGTCAGGATCATCAGGTCACTGAGCCAGTAGCCGTAGAGCGGGTTAAACACCTGCGCGGCGACGTCGGTCTCGGTCGCGGCCCCCTGCGCGACGGTGACCGCGGTTGAATTCGAAAACGTGATGAGGGTTGCTGTATCAGTCTCCGCCATCTAGAAACTCCACGCGAGGCGCAGCTCTTCAAAGAACATATTCGTGTACACGTAGTAACTAGCCGGGTTCCCGCCGTTGGTCCCGTATGTTCCATAAATGTAGAGGGCGGATCCGGGAAGAATAATGAGGTTACTGGACCACGTGTACGGTTGTCCGACGCTCGGAATGTACGGAGGGACAATGCGTTCACTGAGGGTGCCGACTACGGCTGTCCCTCCGCTGGGTGGGGTTGACGTCGTGTCGAATTTAGCGACACAGGTTGCCGCCGGTGACCCCTGGCGAACCGGCGGTGTGGAGACCACTGTGCCCGACTGGGTAGTGACGCCAGTGATCCGGTAAAAATTCAGTTGCATGGACGACACGATGGGGAAGATGGGCCCCGGATAGACTGCAACGCCTGCACCGTAGACCGACGAAAATCGGATTGGATAGGTAACCGCCTTCACTGACACGCCATGAGCCGTGTAGTACGGCGCCGATTGCGTGGCGTGCTGACTTTCAAACTGGTATGTGGTCATTACGCGACTCCCACAGTTATCGAGACGTCAGAGGCCGGCGGGAGGAACACGTATAACCCGGTAAACGCGGAAGCACCCGCCGCGACCGGAATGGATACCGTTCCGGTTGTGCCCGCCGCCGAATACGCCTTACCCGCCACGACGAGCGCCGGATTGGTGTCGTAGGCATAGAAGGAAACCCCCGACTTGTCGGTCGCGGTCAGGGCAGTCCAGCCGGTCGGTACGCCCATTGAGATCGCCCAGTTCGGCCACCCGAGCTCGGGGTCCGGAATGCTGCCCACCGCGAACACCATGGTTCCCGCCGCGGGCACCGCCACTGAAGCCACCGTGGCGTTCGGGTCCGCTACCGCGTGGGACATGATCAGGGGTCCCCCGACGATGGTGCCGGTCGGGCTCACTCCACGGACGGTCAGCAGCGTGTACTGCCAGTGGCGCCAGTTGGAGGGCTTGATCCACGTTGTTCCGACGGAGTTGTCGCCGGTCGCTAGCCGCCGGTAGAACACGGCCTGCGTCTCATGGCCCGGGTTCAGGTTCCACGCGGCGGAGAAGCCGGTCGGCACGCTCGGAGTCATCAACACCGGGAAGGACGCGAGCGAGTCATCCCAGCCCGAAGGGGCGGTAGCGGAGGCGTTCACCATCAAGATCCGGACATCGTTCGGCTGCCAGTTCGGACCGAGCGTGAGCGGGACCGGTTCGAGATACCCGACTGGCGGCGTGACGCTCGCGGACATATCGAAAAACGACAACGAGGCCGGCATCAGGCAGCCGTAGCGATCGTCGTAATGGACGCGGTGAGGTTTCCCCCCGTGGTACTGCCTACAAAGTCGTGTTTCGTCAGGGGGACGATGGCGGAGTCCGCCGACGAGGACGTCGGTCGGTAGCACACAAGTAGCGCCCCCAGGCTGTTGTTAGTACCTCCACCGGCGGCGTTCCATACCTGACTGGGAATGCTGAACGACACAATGTCGGTCGAGGTATTGACCGACACCACGACGTTGGTATTCAGCACGACCTGACGCGAATAGCTCGTGAAGTTCGCTTCGACCGCGCCCGCGGTGAATATGCTCGACAAGAACGGGGCGCGCCTAATAAGGGTGTCCGAAGGCAGCGAGGCCGTCTGCAGCAGAACAACGATGATATTGTCTGTGCCCAGGGGGAGCGAGGCTAGCTGCATAAGACGACCCTTGGCGTAGTCGCATACGAGGTTAGCCACAGGTCAAGTCCTTTGGTTTCTGGTCACGGACCAAGCGTGAGACCTCCATCGGCCGAATCGACCTTCACGCACGCCATCTGGCCGGTTGCGGTCACGGGCAGCCACGAATTCGTGGCATCACACAGCCGACCCACGATGGCCTCGTTCGGAATGCGAATACCGCGACGCAATGTGACACGGGCACCGAACGGTGCTAGCTGGGACGTCATACCGGTCGGAGTGAGAGTTCCGTCCCGGTCAATCAGCTCGATCTGGATCGTTCGCATTTGACCGGCGAGTCGATCGGCCAGCACCGACCCCGCATGCACTTCCAATTGCCGGGTCGGGATACCGCTGCCGTAACTCAGCTGGGCGACCACGATGGCGATATGCGGTTCGTTGACCGCGGCCGCGAATTCGAGGGTGAATCCCTGCATGTGCGGCTCCCCTCAGTCAGTAATACGCGGGAGGGTCCACTTGGGTTAGCACGAGCTTGCGACGACGCCAGAAAACGGATCGGGGATCTCCAGCCAGGACGTTGAACGTCTCTTCGGTCTCGGTGCCGCTCGATCCGGGACCGGTGGTCACCCACAGTTGGTCCCCGTCGGGCTTCTGTAGCAGCAGGGTCTCTCCGGAGTTATCGAGCCGGTCGACCGCCGACCACAGGTCCATCGAGTAGTCCGGGTCGCCGTCGATGAAGATCAGCTCAATCTCGTATTCGTCGCCGTAGGTCGGGCCATTCACCACGAAGGGCAACACCTGCTTGCCGGCGCCTCCCAGAAGCTGGAAGGTGCCCATCATCCGGCGCTTCGTGATCTTGATCCCGGAATCGCTCTGCTTCGGGGCCGCGATCGGCAACACGGTATTGAGCAGCGGATTGCTCGGACTCTTCAGCCAGAAGCGGTCCGTCGTCGGAGTCGCCGAAAGCACGTTCGAGGGGTCGGGGGCGGCCTGCAATGGCGCTCCCCCGTAGGCGACCACTCGGTAGTAAGAGGTGATGTTGAGCGGCGCGACCTCGTCGTAGACGGTGATCGGGCCCGCTCCGATTGGCACGTAGGTCAAGCTCGGGATCTGATTCCAGGACAGTTGACCGTTGCGAGAGGCGTAGACCGTGACGACGGACGTGGGGGGGCTGGTCGCTCCGGCCGTGACGGTCAGCGCCACCCGATTGGTGCCCGCCTCGTAGACCGCGGAGTTCAGTACCGCGACCGCCGGAGGAAGACCACCGGAGCCACCACCACCACCTACGGTGACGCTGCGGGTCCAGCTCGTGGATCCAGTACTGGACGGAAAGTCCCCCGACCCGCTCCACTGACTCTGTGCTTGTACATAGGCCACGTAGGAGCCATTGGTCAGGTCGGTGGTCATCGTCCACTGCGCGTCTACGCCCAGCACCCAGTCGCCGGTGCCATCGATGGCCAGCGTGGTGAACGGGGTGAACCCGGCCGCCACGGTTTGCGACTGGGTGTAGATAGCGACCCGATAGGAGACCTGAGGCTGGGAGTCGAGCGAGGCGTAGGTCCAGGTGATGGTCGGCTTCGTATCCTGGAAAGTGCCAGTAGGCCCGGTGACCGTGACCGTGGACAGCCGCTGGTAGGTGATGTCGAGATAGACCTCGCTCACCCGCAAGATCGAGGTCGTCGACTCATCACCGCGGCCCATGTCGTAGAAGAAAGAGCTCGCACCGAGGTTGCTCTGAGTGCTCCACGGCTGCCCGTCTGGCCCGATCGTGGAGATGAACACGGTCTCCTCGGTCCAGGCGGAGGTGACCGGACTGGTGGGACAGAAGGAGGAGAACGAAGTCCTGGATTCTCGCGTCTGCTCTCCCGCCACCGCGATTGCACCGGTCTTACACCGGAACCAGTGCAGGCACTGCGGGATGTCGAACCCCTGCACGATCGTCTGGATCCGGCGACGTACGCCCACCGAGTACACCCAGGCGCCGGTCGGAATGCTGGCCGCCGGGAACGAAATGCTCATCACCTGAACGGGCAGCCGAGCGAGTCCGGACGTCAATTGCACATAGGTCGAGTCGGTGTTATCCGACACGGCAACGCCGCCAGAAACAGCCCCAATAATGCCCCAGCTGCCCTGGGTGGCGGAGGTGGGGCGTACGGTGACCTTAGTTAACGCCACAACGGCTACCCCCTATCATCCACGCTGAGTTCCGACCGAATTCGCCAGATTGTCGATCGTCACATTCATCACGTCTTGCGCGATCACCCGCAGTGGAGTGCCATCAACAGACACGACGACGGTTGCGTTCACATTCGGGATGGTTACCGCGCCACCACCCTGCAAGTACGCGGTACTAGTGATCGACGCCCCTGATCCGGCCGGTCCGAGTAGGCCTTCGGCACCCAGTGCCGATGTAGCCAGAGCGGAGCCCAGTTGCGGCATTGATAGCGTCATATAGTCCGCGTTCTTCAATACCGTGTCAGCCCCCGTCGTCACGCTGCGGGCCCAGGTGTAACCGACCATGAGACCGGAGTTAGTAGCGATCGCCAGCGACCCGTCACTAGCTGCCTGGACTCCGGAACCGAATCCTCCGACCAGCGCACCGGCTGTCGCCGCGCTGCTCGAGATGGACTCGCGCAGTCCGATGTTCATGCCGTCGCCCATTGCGACGCCCATCTCCCGGGTAACCGTGGATGGACTGCTGATCCCTAGTTTCTTCTTGAGTTCATTGATTTGCGCTAGGGCGAGTGCCCGGCTTTGCTTAGTTACGTCTTCCTGACCAGTCTTCAGACCCATCGTCATGCCGTCGGCGCTCGCCTGCCCAACGACGTGGCCTTTGGCGAACTGTTCATAGGCGTTTACGGTCGGACTGACCGCGGGCTGAGATGTGCCTGGCGTTGGCTTCGGTTTCTGGTCCGCCTGCTGCCATGGCGCGAGCGGCGGACCACCCGGGAACCCCGGCGGAACAGCCCTCCCACCCTGTTGCGAAGGGTCCAGCTTGCCGGTGGGGCTGGTCCTACCGATCCACGTCGACTCCCCGCCCTTTTCGCCCCTGGCGGACAGTGCCGTGGCGGCTTCAGCTGGGGTCATGCCATGCGTGGCACCGAACTTGGCCGCGGCTGAGCGCTCATTTCGGGAGCTCTCCAGCGCCGCGGCGTTGAGCTGTTTGGCGGTGACCCGATCGGCGACGCCGGCCGCCGACGCCGCACCCTGGCCCATTTTGTCGGTTTGGCGGGTGGAGATACTCGCGCGGAATGAATCAATACCCTTCTGTTGAGGGGACGAGTCGCCGCCGGAGTCCTTCCCACCAGCGGGCGGTGCCGCCGGACTCGAGACTTTCACTCCGTGTTGCGGTTCGCGGTAATACTCGCCGCCACCGCCATACCTATTCGCCGTGAATTCGCTGATGTTGCTCGACACGGGCACCGAATCCACGCCACCCGCCTTGGACTCCAGGCCGCCGGTGAATCCGGTGTTCACCGCCATGCCCAGCTTCCAGAACTCATCCGAGGGGCTGTGTGCATCGAGTGCGTGCGCGCCAGCGGCGACTACCCCGCTCATCGCCGAACCGACCGCGCCGCTAGCCAAGTTCGCCGAGTCGGCAACGCCCAGCGCCAGGCCCTGACCGATGCCTTGGCCAAGGCCGTAGAACACCTTGGATGGGCTGTGGGAGTTCAGGACCGCGGAAGTGCACTTCGTCATTGACGCGGCCATCTCAGCCGAAGCGTCACAGGCCTGAGGAGTCTGAGCGGCGATGCCCTGACTCATCGACGCCGGGACTTGTGCGCCTAGGGCGGTACCGCCGCTGGCAATGGCGGAGCTGGCCTGATTGATCGAGGTGGCAGCCGTGGCGGGCAATTGGCTGATGCTCTGCATGGCCGGTGCTGAGAGCTGCGGCAGTTGTTGTACGGCCTGTGACACTGGCTGAGCCGCCTGCGCCATCTGATTGAGGTTCTGCGTGGCCGTGGTGGTGCCAGTCGATACCTGATTGGTCGCCGAGTACAACTGCTGCATCGCGGTAGCGTTAGCAATCGTGGGGCCCGACGAACCGCCAGTAATGCCCGTGGGCAGTTGAGCGAACGGGTTGATCAAATCACTGATTTGCGGCCCAGGCGGGGGACCCGACGGCTTCGACAGCTTGTCCAGGGCGGCCTGCGGCTCTGTACCCGCCTGCTGCCACGGGGTGAACCTCGATCCGGCCGCGGCCGGGGTCCCCGGACCTTTCCCGGCGAGTTGGTCGATAGCGGCCTGCGGCTCCATTTGGGTCGCGCCCGCGGAAGCCAGCTTCTGGTCTGTGAGGTAGTTCTTGTTAGCGAGGTCGGCTTCCGCCTGAGTCATCGGAGCCGCCGCGGCGGTGTACTTGCCGGCGGCGTCCATCATCACGCCGGTGGGGGAGACACCAGTAGTAGTCCCAGCGCCGCCCTGCGCGGCGGTCATCGCCTGGTAGATGCCATAACCGCCGCCGGCAACGGCGCCGAACGCCGCGCCCGCCGGGCCCCCGAGCATGAAGCCCAGTCCAGCGCCGGTTGCGACGTCGGAGATCATGTTTCCGGCGTCGATACCGCCCTGACCCGGGATCCTCGCCTGTGCTTGTTGGGCCAGAAAATCGGCACCAATACCGCCGGCTACCGCGCCAATCGGACCAAGCTTCGGCCCGAGCATCTTGCTGCCCAACATCGAGCCGCCCACCATGGCAAGCAGACCAGCGGTGGGATCTTGACCGGCCTGCTGCTGCTGGCTGGCCGTCTGCAAGCCGTAGAAGCCCAGGGCGCCGGCGGCGAGAGCGCCGCCCGCTCCACCGCCGAGAGCGCCGCGCAGCGCGTAGGCGGCGACACCGCCGCCGACAATTCCAGGGGCCAGCGATTCAGTGGTCTCTTGGCCACCGGTGAGTACGTTCAGCGTCTCTGCGGCGCCACTGGCGATGTCAGTGAACACTTTCCCGGCGATGCCGCCAGCGGTGAGCAGCCCGGTGGTGATGGTGCTGGTTGCGTCGGCGGCTCCAACGGTATTGAGTGACTCCCCCAGCTGCTGGATAGAGCTCACGACCGCGGGATTGCCGACGCCGGACAGGGCCGCGTCAGCGATGTTGAACAGGCCAGAGACGGCGGGGCCGATAGCAGGCTCGAGTGCATGCAACGTGCTGGTCGCGGTACCGGCCATCTGGGTCACGCCACCCAGTACGTTGGTCATTTGCTGGGCGCCGACGGTGCCGATCTCAGCACCGAGCGGACGGAGTGCATCGCCCAGCGCGTGCAGGGCGGGCACACCGTCACTAATAGCGGACTTAGCGGTGCTGGTGATGCCCATGTTGAACTCGTGCATCGCCTGGTTCGCCGCGTAGGCCAGCGCGGGGGTCTGCTGGATCGCGGCATTGACGGAGAGCAGTCCGGCGCCCGCACCGATCATTTCACCGACCGCGCCGGCCATCAGGCCCATCTGCGCGGCATTCATTGCCGTGCGACCACCTACGCCGCCGCCGGACTCGTCGGACGGAGATCCAGCACCGCCGGAGCGACCACCGCCCCCACCGCCTCCTCCACCGCCACCGCCCCCGCCGCCAGTACCGCCGCCGGGCGGACCTCCAGCGGTTGCCGCCCAACCGCCTTGGCTCACTGGCCAGGTGCCCTTGACGCTGTTGGGGCCCGCCGAACCGAGGCTTGGAATTCCGGGAATGCCGCCACCGCCCGGACCGCTGGCCGCGCTCGCCATCGCGGTCAGTTCCATCCGAGCGTCCTTGGCCACCTGAGCGGTAGACCCCAGACGCCGCTCCAGCTGCTGCGCGGAGCTGGCCATCGAGTCGAGGTTCGAGCCCGCGTCCGCACCGGTGGAGGAAAGCCCCCCGAGCGAGGCGCTGGTGGTGTCGATCCCGGACGCGGCCGTTCCAGCGGAGTGCCCGACCTGGTTCAGCCGCTCGACAGTGCCACCCGCCGCAGCGTTAGCGGACACCAGCTCGCGGGCCATCCCGCTGATCGAGCCACCGTCGGAGATGCTGAACGCGCGACTGCCAGCCATTGCGTCGAGGTCACGCGCGGCGCCGCGCACCTCACCGCGGAAGCCACTCAGGTCACTGTGCGCCATCCCGATCGCGCTGGAGTCCATGACGACCGAGATGGTGGTGCCGCTCAGCTCCCGACCGGCGGCGGTGACCGCGGAGATAGCGGCGGCCCCCTCCGGACCACCCTCAACTCGCACCCCGACGGTGGCAGTACGTCCGTGCAGACTGTCGACCGCCGCCGAGGTGTTATTCAGCGCATCAACAGCACCGGTACAGTCACCGGTCACGTCGAGGTGGATTACAGCCACGATGCATCCCCCTCGCTATTTCCGGTATTTGTCAGGATTAGCCTCGTCCCACGGCATGGCGAACTCGTCGACGCCAGTCTCTGAGTTGTAGGTACCGCCCGCGAACCGTGCGATGAACGAGGTGTAGTAATCGGTACGCTGTGGTCCGATGGGCCCACGGACGACCATCCACCCCAACCAGCCCAACCACTGCGACCTAGACAATTGCGCGCGCAGAATGTCGGGATGTGCAAAACCCAGGGCCCACGCTAGGTCGTAGGCCACCAGTTCATCTGGGTTTAGTCGGAGTTTCCCCCGGCGCTCGACATCTTGGCACTGTTGACCCGGTTCGCGGCGTTCAACAGTAGGTTCAGGCAAGCCCGCCCCACCCCGCCGAGCTGCGCCTTAGCGGCCTCGACGGTCGGCCAGAGACGGTTGCCGTACTGGTCACGCACGGTCCAGGCCAGGAAGCGAATGTCCTCGAACTTGGAGCTGTAGCGAACGAAGGAACCGTCCTTGTAGATGCGGCCGGCATCGAAGAAGTCTTCGTAGTCGGACGCGGTCATCTCCCAGACGATGAAGCGCGCCGGCTTACCGGAGACGGTCGGCCAATCCTTCAGCGTGACCTTCTCGGTGCGCAGCGATGGAGGAGGCGCTAGCTGGCGGGCATTAGTAACGAGTTCGAATTCCTCGTCCTCTTCCGCCTCGACTGCGGGCAGTTCCAGGTCTAGCTCTGGGGCTTCCACGACGGTGGTGTCGGGCATACGCGGGGGCCTTCCTCTCCTCGATCTACTCATTTATTCCGCGAACTTGAAGTAGATTTCCGGCTCGCATCGGCAACGAACGTGCTTCGGTATTTGGGTGCAGTCATTATTGAGAGCGCAGAGAACGCAGCAGTCAGGATGCTTCTTTACCCGACAGTCCATTTCCATGGCATTTTTCGGATCCAGCATCCGTTTGACTGCCGCGATCTGGTCGCTGGCAAAGCGTGTCGTGTTTGTGCAGACCGCCTCTACCCACTCGCGCCAGGCCGCCTCGGACTCGAACTCCGGCATGGCTTAGATATCGAGGTTGACGCCGCGGGCGAACCCGAGCAGTACCTGCACGCCAGTCGGGGAGCCCGTGTTCGTCCAGACCGCCTGGACCTTGGCGTTCACCACCGTGGTAGAGGGCAGCGTGACGCGCTGGCTCCCGATCGCGGTCACCGAGGTAAAGGTGATCAGGTCAGTCCAGGTGGTTCCATCCGTCGAGTGCTGGATCTTGATCGCGGACGCTGGAGACGTGCCACCATCCACTGCCCACACGTGCAGCTGAGCCGCGGCGCCGGTCTGTGAGGCGCCGCCGAACAGTGTGTTGTCGTCCAGCGAGCCGGTGCCCGAGGAAGTGGTGAGCGGAGTGCCCGGCGACAGGAGAATGACGCCATCGTTGTAGGCACCGCGCGCGTCCAGCTCAAGGGAGAAATCAACAGCGTCCTTCAGCTTGGCGCTGATCGAGGCGTCGATAATGGAGCTGGGCTGCATGGTGATCGGCGAGAGCGCGGTCAGCCCCTGGGTGGCGTACCAGGCGTTTAAGGCGGACTTCCGCCCGAACCACTGGTTGACCTGCCAGTTTAGCGCGCCCTTTTCCATGGCGGCCAAGCCCTTGATCTTCAGGGAACCGTCCTGGAGACCGGGCAGCGAGTTGCGCACTCGCGTACCGAAGCCGGAGCCGTCAATCTTGTCGGCCTTACGGCTGTGTTCCAGGTCGTTACCTTGCGCGCCGAAAAGGTACTGCTCGATGCCCCACTGCGTTTTGTACGCGGGGTAAACATCGGTCACCTGGTTCAGGTCGATGGCCATGGTTACTTCTCCTTGGAGGTGCTGGCCGCAGTGGGAGTACTGGCCTTGGCGGACTTCTCTTCACCGAGCAGAGGACCCTTACCGTCGGGGCCATCCGGACTAGTCATGTCGTCCGTGGCGCTCTCGGTGAAGGTGTCGCCCGGTTCGTAGTTGGTGTCAGTTCCCGAATTCGGATCCGCCCACCGGAACGGTCGAAGCACGGGATAACTCTTTCCTGCTGCCACGAGTCGCCTTCCTGTGTGAGGGGGCAATAAAAAAGCCCCCACGGAAGGGGGCCGAACATGAGATGGAGAAGAACTACGCCTTGACCGTCAAATTCAGTCGCGCGTAGGTGTAGAGGGCGCCGTCGAACATCATCTCGCTGATGGCACCGTCGGTGACCTGCACGAATCTCATGCAGTCTTGCAGCGAGCAGATCAGCGGGGAGCCGGGAGAGATGATTTCCCCGGTCAGTTCTTGGGCGGCTGCCTCGTCCACAAACCCGACAACAACCAGCACATGGAAATGCCAGTCGGCCAGACCACCGTGCCCGAGCACGTTCATATAGTTGATCGTCCGCTGAGCCACCGGTTGGATAATCGCCGACGGTGGGATAATCGTGCGCGGCACGTAGTTATAGACGTTCAGCGCCGGCTGAGCGACGCCCACGGTGCCGAGCCACTGCGCGACCGCGGCCCCGAGATTGGAACGGATCTCGTTGTAACGACCGCTCACCACATGCGCCGATACGGAGCGAGGATCTGTTTGCAGTCACACATCGCTCCCCCGCCGCCGCGGCCGGCTGTTCCCTTAGCGGCTCCCGTGCCGTCGTGGGTGATGGCGCCCATCGACAAGCTCCAGGTGTCGTGCAGCCGTGAAATCAGCAGGAGAGTCGCTTCCTTGAGGTCATTCGGGAGCGCGGTCACCCCCACCCCCGCCTCGTGCGGAAACAGCAGCGGCGGCACGGTGAGGGTGTCGCCGGTGACGACGCTCGGGACGAGGTGCTCCTCGACCCACTTGCCGTCCTCGATGGCGAGGTCAGTCGCGCCGACCTCGATGCCCAGCGGGTTGCTCACCACAATGTGCGTGTCGCCGGCCGCGGCCGGTTGCGCCAGCGTGGTGACCGGGTAGCCGTTGACGTAGGTCCACTTCGCCCAGAGCCGCGCTCCCCGACGCCAGTTGCCACCGGCGCAGCGCGGAATGGTGATCCGCCAGGGCTCAAGCACTACCTGGCTCGCGGGATCAGTGAACTCGGTCAGATTGCGTACTTCCGCACCGATAGCGATCGAACGCACCTCGATGATCGGATTGCTCCGGCAGTGAATCCGCAGATCCCCATCGTCGGACACCCGGACTCGACCGACCTCGGTGTCGACGGTGGCCGCCAAGTTCTGGGTGACCTCAGCATTGATCATCGCGGATGCACGCATGATGATCCGGCCTAGCTCAGCGTCCCGATCGGCGTCCGAGGACCCCGGGACCAGCTTGTGCAGCTGGGTGGAGATCGGAGAACGCTTCAGCTCCGCCACGGTGATGTACGGGACGGTCTGCCCCATTGTGGAGACGGAGGCGATGGTGGGCGCGGTCACGACGTGCCTCCTTGTTTAGCTAGGGGAAGGCGGTGAAGGTGCTGTTGGCGCCGCCGGCCATCTTCGCCGCCGTGTACTGCGCCCAGGTGCCCTGATTGAAGCCGACCCAGTTGTTCAGTGGCACTGAGAACACTTGCTGGTCATTGAAGACAACCAGCGCATTCGTGGCCACCTGGGCATCAGCGAATACCTGAACAGTCCCGCTGGTAACCCCCGGTAGACCATTCAGCGCGGTCTGGAGACCTGAAACGCCGCCGCCAGAGGTGAACTGAACAAACGTATAGACCGGGGACAGACTGGCGGTGGGCAAATAAGTAGCCATGAACTACTCCTTCTCACAAGCACCGCCGCAGCGGCCACAGACCTTGAAAAATCCCCGGAATGCGCACTTCGGACAGCGGTAACCGCTCGCGCGGGACGAGCCGCCCGACACGTCGGCGAGGACATAGCCCTCATCCCGCAGCATTTTGATGTGAGAGGGGCTGTCCACGTCAATGACGCGTCCCTTGTAGGTGGCTTCGAGATCCCCGACCGGGATCTTGACCCTCACGCACGCGTCGTCGGGGGAAAGGAGACGAGGCATCAGTCAGACACCTCATTAATCACGAGAACAGTGACGTAGGCATGATCCGGCGTGGTGTTACTCGTAGATGACGGAAACACTGCAAACAGCTCCTCATTCGGAGGAACGGTAAGAACGTACTCTACGTTAGCAGGAAGAGTCCAAGCTTGGTTTCCTGCCCCCGGCCCTCCGATCGTCACATATATCGAGCTGGTACGCAGACGAACCGTGGCTGCAGCATCCCGAGAAGGGAAAAGTGACGTTAGAGCCGCAGGAATCGACCCTCCAGAACCGTCACTGTAACCGCCAGGGAGCGAAACTGTTTGACTGTACACGGCCATCAGAGTTTCACTCTCTCCACGATCACGCCATTTTCACAGCGATACGTGGAGCCATCGTCATAGCCGATCCCGCTAAAGTCCGGATGGCACTCTTGGCCGATACGCGGGTCGTCCGGATCTGACGGACGCTCGGCCTTCTTCGACTCGGGCTCTTCCTGCGTCTTCCGGGGCCGACCAGGCCCACGCTTTACCGGCGTACTTGGGGCGTCCTCGGGCATGGGTAAGCCTTTCAATGCGCCATGAAATGGGCAGCGCAAAGGGGCGCCAGTCGACGGGCGCCCCTTTGCGCCTAACGCTTAGACCTTGGTGATACCAGTGATGGCACCCTGCCAGGCCGGGGCATAACATACCATCGTGCCGTACCAGTACGAGCTGGTCTCATATGCGAACTGAGTAACCGGCCACTCAATCGCCATATAGTCCTGTACGTTGTATACCGCGAATACATCCGAGACGTTAGAGTCCGGAAGCGGCAGCGTCCAGGAAACGATCGGCATCGTGCCCTGCGGCAGCCAGGGGTGAACCGTCAGCGCCACCATCTTGCCGGTGACCTCGTTCTGCAGCCCGGTAACCAGCGAACCGACCTTCGCATCGTGCACACCTTCGGTGCCGGGCGCGTTGATCAGGCTGATCTGGTAGTTCGAGCTAGAGGAGGTCTTCAGCAAATCGCTGAGCTGCTTGCGGTCGTTACCATTCGCCAGGACTTCATCCGGGTCCGCCTTCACGCTGTCGTACATGGACGCGAAAGCGCTGAAGAATTCCGCCCCAGGGTTCGGGACGTTCAGGCCACCGAAGACCGCGGTAGTTCCACCATTCGAGATCTGGCTGATGTTCTTGACGTAGCCGGACTGCGAACCGGTGCAGTAAGACAAAAGACCGTCGTAATCCGTAGCGGACGCCGACGAGTCCGTGGCGGACGGGATGGAACCGGTGGTCGGCAGCGCGCCCTGGATAACAAAGCCTGGGTTGGCAGGGCTAGTCCCACCACCGCCGCCGCTCGACGCACGACCGGCAAAGAAGCTACCGGGAAGCCCTGGATCCGAAGCACCCGTGCCCACGTAAACCTTCATACCGGTCGCACCAGCAGGAAGCGTCGCAAACACCGGGATGTAGCTGGTCGCAGCGCCAACCACTGTCGTCGGCGACGCGGCGACGGATTCACCCCACACCGACTCCGCGGTCACTCGAACATAGATGTTAGTGGTGTAGCCGGAAACCGCGGCATAGCCAGTCGCGCCTACGGCGGTAATGGGCGTGGTAACGCCAGTCGGCGCGGCGAGCGCACCAGAGAAACCAGAAGCGGTGCCCCGACCGCCCAGGATCATCCGCTCTTCCAGCAGCATCGAGGCATACAGAACGCTGGTTTGAGAGAGCTGCCGGATGTCCTGGTAGCCCTGGCCGGAGAACTGCGCGGCCCAGCTGACCTGGTCCGACACGGAGTACTGCATGTAAGGGACCGACACCTGGTCACCAGAGTATTGGATCTTCGGACCACGTAGGAAGGGAACTGACCCGAAGCTCGTGGTCGTCGACTCAGTAATACCCGGACGAATCAGGCCGAGGCCACCGGTACCGGTACCGGTGAAACCATTAATCCGTTTGAACTGGTGGGCTGTACCAATACCGTGTCGCCGCGCAATGCGGTTACGCAGAGGCGTCGGCCGCGGCGCGAGCAGCTTCGCGGGAGCTTCCAGGTCGTACGCCTGCAGACCACCGGTACCACCCAGCTGACCACCAGAGCCAACCAGAATGTCCTTCTGGACGTCCGCGCCAGCCAGTGCGGTGCGCACTGACTCCAGCAGTTCCGGAGACAGCGCCTTGGTCACCGCGGCGGAACCGATGTTCTTCTGCAGCTCCGCCAGCTGGTTAACTGGCTGGTCCATCGTCGGCTGACCCGGCGCGGGCAACGGGTTACTGAACGACTTGTTGAGTTCCGACTTGTAGGACTCGAACCGATCGGCAATATCTACCGAGTCGCTCGCGTCCCCGAACATGTCGGATGGCTTGGGGAGAGGCATTATCCTCTCTTCTCCTTAGGTTGGAATGGTCAAAGACAGATGACTACAGCGCCTTGACCTCGGCCTCGAGCCGGGCCGCCTTGGTGGCATAGCCCTTGCGTAGGTCCTGGTCTTCGGCACTATTGGCGAGCGCCTTGAACCGCATCGCCTGCTCCAGCAGATCAGAGCGGCGAGCGCTGACACGCTCAGCCTCAGTCCGACGCAGCGCCGGACCACCGGGGGTGGCCATCGCCTCGACCTTTTCCAGCCGCGCGCCCAGCTCGTCGCCAAGCGCCTTTACGGCGGACTTTGTCGATGCCTCCGTGATGTCCACAAACATCTTACGTAACTCTGACTCCCCGTCAACAAGGGCGTCCGTGAACGCCTTCATGAGGACGTCGGGATCCGCTGCGTCGCCAGCCGCCTTTGTGGCGTCCAGCTCTTTAACGGGGGTCTCGGTGTCGACATCCGCCGACTTCGCGGCGTCCGCCTCTACGGTATCCACCGGAGTGTCCACAGCCGCAACCTGTTCGGGCATTGTCTTCCCTTCTTCGGCCTCAGAGTCAGCGGCCTTGTTCGAACCGGACGACGACCAGTTGTCTGGAATCATGTCGGAGGCACCGAGCGCGCTCGCCCGGCGCTTGATGTATGCCCGAATCGCGTTGTGGTCACCAGAACCGCGGCCGACCGCGTGAATCGCGTTGGACAGGTCTTCCTTGTCGCCGATCGGGTAGCTGGGCTCACCATTCGGGTTCTTCATCGCCTTGCCGCTGGCCAGCATCGAGCGGAGCTGATCGGCGGAGTACTTCCCCTTGGTGACGTCCACCGCGGCGCGCAAGGACACGTCCGGGTCGACCCCGGCTTGCTCGGATTGTTCCCGGCGAGAGAAGCACCGCAGCGCGTCGACCGCGCTCATCAGCAAGTGGATGTCGCAGTCCTGGCTGGGCATCTTGGCGAGGTCTTGAGCCTCGGAGATAATGAGCTGGGCGATGGTGGCGATCGCCTGGTCCGCGCCGCTGATATCCCCGGACTCGTTCTGACCGAGCCCATCCGCGGCCTTCTCGAGGGTCGCGTCGACCAGCTCGATTGCCTTATCCCGATCGAAGCCGTCCACGGCTGCATCCTGCTCGAGGGTCTTAGTGGTGATGTTGAAGGTCGGGCGCTGCTCGTCAGCCAGCTCCTGCTCGCTGTCGTCGCCCGCCTCGACGCCCTTGGTCACGCTGACCTGCAACTCCTTGGCGATCGCCTCGTCGTCGATGAGCAGCTCCTCGCAGCGCACCAGCCCGCGTTCTTGGTCCAGGTCGGCGCCAGGGCCCTCCCAGCCGGTCTTAGCGGCCTTGCAGAGCGTCAGGATCGCGTTGCTGTTCGCCGGCCGATCCACCAGGCTGACCTCGGTGATGGTCCCGCCATTGATCAGGCCATTCGGCGCGGTCGGACTTTTCACGATCTTCGGTCGGCGGATACCGATCGAGAAGCCCGTGAAGATCCCGGCTCGAGTCTTCGCCACAGCGAGTGGGTCGACGATGCGCGCGGTGATGTAGTGACCGTCAGTGGCGGCCTCATGCTCGATGGCCTTACCGATCGCCGAGTCGGCCCGGTGCTGTTCCCGGATGTTGCCGCCGACTCCGTGACCTGTACCGAACCACGCCGGCATCGCGGTCTTCAGCCAGTCGGCATCGCAGCGCTGATCGTCGAGGTCGAGACTGTCGTCAGTAGCTTTGCCGTAGACGAGCAAGCTCCCGTCGTCCTGATCGACGGTCTTCTCAATCCCAGCGAACACCGAGGCGTTGTCCATGGGTCACTGCTCCTTCGTGCGAGAGGAAGGCCGCGGGTGCGTTGACCTCGAAGGGAACGGCCTGGTGCGGGTTAGTTCGCGTGAATGGTGGCGATGAATGCGAGGACGTCCGCCTTGCTGGCCCGGCGGGGTAGTAACACCAGAATTGGCCGGGCGGCTTTGGTGCCTCGCCGGAAGAACCGGCCGAAGATGGCACGGCGACGCAGGTTGAACACCGCCGCGCCGAGCAGACGGCCAAGCTTGCGAGCCGTACCCGCGTCGGTGAAGTAGCGAACGATGCCGATCACCACTCGGGTCGACGTCACCCACGCGGCGACATACGCGTCCGGTACGAGGTGCAGCGTCTCGAGGTTGATCTGACGGACGTTCGTGATGAAGTCCGGAGTGACCTGTTCCGGGTGGAGCATCTGTTCGGTCTCCGGCGAGACGGGGACCACGTAGCCCGCGCCGGGGGTGTCCGGTCCGCTACGGGTGAAGCCGTCGACCTCGTCGCCGTGGGCGTCGCGGCCGAAGTTCGAACCATCCGGGGCGTGCGGCTCCTCGACGCCGTGGTCAAGTGTCTTCCAGCACCTGCACCCCGGATGGACCTTGAGCGCGTCCGGATCGTCGTTGTCCAGGCAGGCCTGACAGACCCGTCCGTCCATCACCCGGCGCACCACGAACTTTGGTTCGCTGTCCTTGGTCACACTGGCGCGGGCCAGCGCCATCAACGCCCGCGACCCTGGGTTGTTCACGGCCTACAGCGGCTTGTGTCCGCAACAGGGCGCCAGCACCCACACGTCGGCGATCATGTGTAGCCGGGTGCCGATCGCCTCGGCGAGCTCCCCAGCCGCCTCGTACCAGCTCTCGTTGCCGCGGTAGCGCAGCTCCACGGGGATCTCCCGGCCGGTCAGCGGAATCGATACCCGGGCGTAGGGGTCGGCGAGGCGGATCAGGATCTCGATGGCCCGGCTGTAGTCCACGCCCGGGTAGAGCACTACCGGGTAGTCGGCCAGGTCGGGGACAAAGGTGCTGACCGTCCGACTGCGAGCCGGTCGACGCTTGCTCACTGGGTTCTCTCCCTCAGTCATGCAGCGCGAACAGTGCTTTCACCGCGGCCAGGTCGCCGGCCGCGGCCAACCGGTTAGCAGCCTCGGCGGTGTCGTCGGCGAGGATCTTGAACTGGAAGTCGCGCCAGGTCTTGTTGCCGGCGCGGTTGGCGGCGAAAGTGAGGAACGCCTTCTGCTCGCCGCGGCGGGCCACGTCCGGCGCGGCTTGTACCGACTCGTCGCGCTTGGCGGGCTTCTTGGCCACCGGCAGTTCTGGACGGCTCGCCGGATCACCGGGCTTGATCGCGGCCTGCTGCTGGTTCACCGCCGCGGACGGCAGGTTCCCGGGTATCCCGACCGGTTGGACGTCGACGTTCAGCCACGCTGGACCCGTTGGCGTGGCCAGGTACGGCTGGTTCGCCTCCGGGAAGTCATACCGCGGCAGGTTGAGCTGATCGCGGCCCTCGTTCAACGTCTGCAGACCCGCCCCGACGTAGGTGGTCAGCAGGGTGGCTTCCTTATCCTCGTCATCGTCATCTAGCCCGAGGAAAGCGAATGTCAGCTCTTCGGGCATGTCCAGGTAGTGCAGACACACCTCGTTGATCAGGTCGGTGACCCAGGTCGCGGTGGGCTTGGTACCACGCTGTTTCTGCGTGTCCGACTCGCCCTGCTGCATGCTTTGCCCGCCCATGCCGCCCATGCCATGGTTAGGGGTAAAGCCGAGGGAAGTGGGCATTACATCGAATGCGGCACAGATCAACCGGATCAAGTGCAGATCGAAGTCGGAGTTGAACTTCGAGTCCATCATGCGCGGATAACTCGCCTCGAACCCGGCCGGCAGGAACCGGGCCCGGTGACGGTCGGCGGTTCGACCGCTCAATTCGTCATTGAACACCGCTTCGTACTGGCGCAGCTGCTCCGGGGTCATCGACGCATCCACCTGGACGATCATTTCCGGAGTGACCCCGGCGGTGTATTCGCTGCGCAGCCAGTCAAACCGCTTCAGCCAGAGATCCACGTCGATGAGCGCCTGTTCGACGTTCGAAAAGCCGTACGGGCCCCTGGTCCGCCTGTTGCGGACCTTGTAGATCAGACCGTCCGTCTTGGCTTCCAGGCCGTTAATCTTGCCGTAGATAGCGGAGATGAATTCCGCGTCGACGTCCTCGATCGCGGACTGGGAGAATTCGCCCCGAGGAAAGCCCCACAGGATCTGTTGGAACGCAGCCAAGGGTGGCTGCGGGGTGGCTCCGCGATGGTCCAACAATGGCTTGATAGTCGTGCTGTCAAGCAGCTCTAGTGAGTGGAGGTCGCCATTCATCTGCAAGTGCGGGTAGATACTCACGGCGTCCAACGTTAATTGGTCTTCCATTAACGCGGTTAGCCACTCGCTGAATGTCCAGTTATTGATCCGGTCCGGCTTCAGCCACCAGGAATGCAGCCGATCGATGTCGTCCGCGTACTTGTCCTGCAAGTCGCTGATCACCGTGTGATTCGACTCACCGGAACGCTTCGCCAGGTGTCGAGCCCGCGCGGAGTCCACGGTAAATGCCCAGTCCAGCCCGGTCAGCGCGGTCTTGCAGATCTCGATGCAGGACCGCATCACCGATACCTGATCCGCGGCGTCGCGCAGCACGCTCCACGGCACGCTGCGGGTGCTGGTCGTCTGCAGGTTCCAACTGACCGGGTATTCCCAGCGCCGGGGCGCTGGACGGCCAGAGGGCAGCGGCGGGTCGAGCGGTGCCGGGTACAGCGGCATCCCCGGACCGAAGTTGGCGTTGGTGTACGGGTCGCGGGTCAGCGCGAATTCGCCGCTGCCGCGCGGATTGCCACGCTGCTGCAATTGCTGCAGGTACCCCGCGGTCACCTGGGTGGCCTGCGCACCGGGTGGCAGGGTCAACGCCTTCTGTAGTTCTTCGGCGAAGATCCGCCGGACGTCGGCCGTCGGTTGCGGTGGCGTGGGTCGACGACGGCGACGCGACACGGGCCACCCCTTCCTGTTGTGCTAGATTCTGCGTCAGCTGGGCGGCACCTCTGTAGCGCGCGCACGTGGGGTGAATCAGCGCCGAGCAGGCCGCCACCAGCGGCGATAAGTCCCCGCGGGGACTGGTCCGGCCGGTGCGCTGGTTTACGACCTAGCCGCTGGTGGGCCGGTCGCGGGCGGTGGTGACGGGTCCGTCCATCCGCTCTATCTGCTGTTAAACGGAGTGCTTCCGCGTCCTTACCGGCGGATCGACCACCGCCCGGCGCAACCGACTTGCCGGCGCGTGACAGAATCGAACTATGTCCCCCGCCGACGACGACGATGGCCCCTGGGCGGCCCAGTTGTGCAACTACCCCGAGGGGTACTGGCGCCCCGGCTTGCCGCTGTACGTGCACCCCGAGTTCGACGACGAGGACTGGGGCCGCGAGGAAGTTCGGGAGATGTTGGAGTTCATCGACCCCGGGTACGACGAAGCGTTTTCGCACCCGATGAACTGGTGTCCCCCGCCCGCGCCGCAACCGGCGGGGTGGTCCTGGTTAGGCAACAGCGTCGGTCAGCTCCCCGCCGCAGCCGCGGCACACGGTCGCCTTGCGCCGGTTTGGTAGGTCGCACTTCAAGCACATTCTGGAGATCGCGGACAAGTACGACAGCGCGCTGGAGCCCATTTGGAGCTCCGTGCTACTCCATACGAGTGCATCCAAGCGGTCCGGCGACTCCGTAGAGTCACTAGTGAACCCACATAGCTCATCCTCGAGCGAGGGGAATACTCCGACCAGGTGACCGCGTCCCTGTTCCCACAACGCCGAAATCGGCTCGGCGCGTACCAGCTTGCCGCGGGTGGCGCGAACGGACTTGTACGCGACGTTCGCATCGACGGTGCGCAGTACACCCTCGATATAGTCGCCGCCGTTGTTCACCTCGCCGATCACCCGATCGGCGTGCCAGCGGTGATAGGCGTGCACTGCCCTGGACATGCAGCTGTGCGGAGTGCCCTTGCAGGTCGCGTCCTCGAGAATGTACAGATCCCCGTCCACTCCTCGACCGGCGACAATGATGCCGGTCGAGTCGGACCGCTCGCCGCTGGTCACCGCCGGGTCGACACCGACCACGATCCGGGCCAGCGACGGTGCCTTGTCGACCCGGGTCAGATCGAGCAGGTCGCGGCTCCACAGGGCGCCCTCGAGATCCTCGAGCAGCTCGCCTTCGAGCTCCTGGCGACCAAGTCTGGTGCCTTCGTAGCGGGCCCGCAGTTCCGCCAGTGCCATCTTGGACAGATTCGCGGCGTTGTCCCAGGTCGAACCGCGAACAACGCGTACCGAGCCGTCGGTGCGGGCAAGCAACTCGCGGAGTAACTTCGTCGGCCGCGGCGTCGTTGTGACCACCACTCGGGGGTGTTCACCGATCCGCAGCGCGGGCATGAGGCTTTCGCCCCAAAGCTCATCGGCCTGACCCATAGCGGCTAGCTCGTCGCAATTGTGCACGAGCACACCGCCCGCATAGAACTCATGCACGCCTTCGACGGTTAGGTCGAAAACGTCACAGTCCAAGCTTGGCTCGACTCCGAGTACGACGGGCCCGAGTACGGCAGAGCTTGGAGCACCAGCTTCCGGCAGTCGCACGGGAGAAGAACTCGTCACCACAGTGCTCGCAGCGACGCGCGACGGGCGCGCGTTCTCGCCAGCGTGCCGTGTTCCAGTCGGAACTGCGTTTTGCGCGGCATTTGCGACTGCACAGCTCGATGTGGTCGGTCTTGGCTTCGAACTCTTGACCGCAGACTGGACACGTCTTGATACGCGGCTGGCCATAGCGTCCAGGGTCATAGCGGGGATCGCCAGTGTTGCGTGCCTTACGCCGGGCAGTCCGACACTCGTCGCTGCAGCACACGGCGTGAGTGGCGGTAGTGCGGAACGTGCTGAGGCACTGCTTGCAAACCAGTTCACGCTCTTCGCGGGGCTTGCTTCGTTCGGCGCGAGTACGTACGGCTTTCTTGCTACCGCAGGCCCGTGAACAGCAGAGCACATGAGCCTTCGCGGCCAAGGGCTGAAACTCTTTCCCGCACTCCACACACGGCCGAGGAGGGACAGCCGGCAATCGCCGTTCAGCGGCATGCAGTTCCCAGTGCTCAGTGTCTGTGAGCAGCTGCAGGTTCGACTCGGCGTTATCGCCGCGGTCGTGGTTGCGGTGATGGACATGATGTCCTGCTGGAATTGGCCCATGCTCCGCGGCCCAGACGGCATGGTGAAGGAGGTTGCCGGTGGGATCGTAGTAGTACCGCACTCGTGCGTTTCGGTAGTAACGCTGGCCGTTGAACTCGAACCATGCGGGTGGACCGGGGCTGGGATCGGGGAGCATCCAAGTAGTGTATCACCTGGCTTGATTGAACCAGCGACGCACCACCCTTGTTCACTGACGGCAATGCGATGGTTGGGAGTACAGCGCAGCACTCCAGCACTGGTGGTAATCACCAAGGTCGAGCGGCTTACGCCAGTTCGACGGGCAGCACTGACCCGGCGCCATCCGTGGCGGGTCGCCACTCGGTCGCCAACGCATACGCGTTCGATAGGGACGTCGCCACGAGCGGTGATGACCGGCGTGCCCTTCGCTACGCACCAAGCACCGGACAAGTTGGCCCCGCGCAGTCGGTCCGGCCGGTCCGCCGAGTACCCGTAGATCCGCGACCCGTTCGACAGCCGCACAGTCAAGTCGCTGGCGTTGCACGACTCCAGTTCCCCTGGCAAAAGTGCTCGCAGTATGCCAGACTGACCTTCGATACAGACTTTGCGGCAGTCCCGCCACGTTGGTGCGATTACGGCCCATTCTGTTTCCGGGTGTGTCGCCGCCTGCTCTGCAATCCACTCTGAGCCAGATTTCGTCTTGCCAAATCCGCGACCTGCTAAGATCAACGAGACCGACCAAGCCCCGTCCGCCGGAATCCGCTGCTCCGGCCGGGCCTTGTCGTGCCACGGACGCGGACGCGCGGGGGCGTGGATGGCGATCAGTTTGTTGAGCTCGAGCTGTTGCTGGCGCAGCTTAGCCAGCAGCTCCAGCTTCTCCAACGGGGCTTCGATCAGGGGGACGTCGGGCACGGCTCCCCCTCGGGTTGACGTCGGGCATCTCTTCGGGCATACTTAGGGCATGAGAAGCAGCGCCGCGGATAAGGTCCGCGAGAACAAGGCTCGGCGAGGGGCGTCCCGCCGCGGGCTGATGCTGGTCAAGTCCATGCGACGCGACCCGGGGGCATACGACTACGAGAAGTTCGTCCTGGTGCCGGACACACGGGCCAATCCCGCTCCACGTGGCGGCGGCGAGTTGGCCATCCGGGCGTTCGAAACCGGCCAGGGGATGACGCTGGAGCAAGTCGAGGCGGAGCTGAACAAGCCCGCCGAGCAGCTGCCCGCCGAGACGATCCGGTGGCGGTTCAAGGACAGCCCGTTGAAGGTCACCGCCGAACGCCTTGACGAGCACCACTCGGAGTACTACGACCAGCTCACCGACGAGCAGCGGGAAGCGTTCGTGATCGTGCGCAAAGCGCTGCTGGACATCGCGGCGGGGAGACAGTGACGTGGTCGGTCGCATGTTCGGACGCGCCGTGGGCGTCGCCGCCCATGACGTCGCTCACGGTGGAGCGGGCTGCCTGGCGACCGTCGTGGTGGTTGGCGCCGCGGGCTTGACGGCGCGGATCTGGCACGAGGCGGGCATGTCCGGACCGGTCCCCACGGGTGTGTGGGCCGGGCTTGGTATAGGTGCCGGGGTGGTACTCACGTGGTGTTTGCGTCGAAAGGACCGCCGCATTCCGTTCCGCGCGGGCGTCATGGCAGCGCTGGGCTGCTCGCGTGAAGCCGCGGAGGCGTTGGCGGTGAAGCTGCGGATGGATCCGGACCAGGAGTACCCGAGGTCGTTCTTCGTCTGGCTCCGCGACCGTAGGTAGTTCTTGCTCTTTCCGGTTCTCCGGACGCGGAGCGTCCGTGAACGGATGGCGGGATGATCTTCGTACAGTTAGTTGAGAATCATTTTCGAAAAATCGCCGCCGAAAATCCGTCCGCACGCTGACAGCGATATACCCTTGCCCAATTTTCGCAAGAGAAGTTGATCATGGGGGGTATCACTCGTTCGGCGGTATGCCCGAGGTCCCCCCGACGGTAGGATTGGCGTATGCCAACCACCGAAACCACCGCCCCCGCGGCCCCCCGCGCGCGCGTGTACCTTGCCCGCGAACTCCACGTCGGGCGCACCTACGAGATCCGAGGCCTAGGCCTCGTTCAGATCACAGCGAGTGACGGCCGCGGCTACGTGCGCATGCACTGGCTCGAGGACGGCGAAGTGTACTGGGTGCACCCCACCAGTGAATGGCACGTCTGACAGCCCGTTGAGCGCCCGGGTCACCCGGGCGCTGACCAGGTCGTCAGACCTACATCAACTCCATAGCATGGCCGACCACACACGCGGCGCGAGGTCCCACGACACGCGACCAGAAGTGACCCAAGTGCCTCCGGCCCGCAAGATCCATAACGCAACCGTGAGTCAGTCGCGGAGCGCCATCCGGTAGCTAAGGGTTAGACCGACCCGCCGAGATGCGTACAGCCTCTGAAACGTCACAGTGCGAGGGATAGTTGATCTACGCCTCGCGTGGCTGGTATCCCACGCGCGTACGCCGCAAGGCGCCGGTTCACCGGCACCCCATGGATGCGCGAGCTTCCCGGTTCGATTCCGGGGCGAGGCACTCCACCCGTGCCACCACCCAGCCAAGGGAGTACCCACCATGACCGTCGCCTACGACCCCACTACCGCATGGTCCCTAGAGGACGCGGCCAGGACCGACCTAGTCGAGTCCACCACCGAGTTTCGGGCCGCTGAGCTCGCCGTCCACCAGTACTTGGTTACCACCCCGCTTGCCCGCTACGAGCACACCGAGTACCAGGGCCTGGTGAGCGACCGCACCGTAGCCGCGGTCATGCTGGCACACGCCGCCGAACGCTACCTACGAATCTCTAGCTGAGCCACTCTCGAACGAGCGCGAGGCAATCACCGCGCGCTCGTTCGCCTGGTCTGCTCAGACTAAGGCCATCAACACCGCGCCTGTGGCGCGTCCTGGTCATTTGGCCACACTCAACTACCAACGGAGGAAGAAGCATGGCCAGTAGTCGAATCAAGGGCTACGGCATGGCATGGGTCGGAGGGATCGCCATCCTCGGTCAACCCATCCTGTTCGTGCAGTCTCTCGTCCAGTACGCGCACGGCACCGGACCGCTAATGCGGCTCGACCAAGCGGCATGGACCGTGCTCATCAGTACCTGGGTTATCGCCGGAATCGTGATCGCCGTCGCCGTGTACCTGAAGTGGCGCAAGATGGCGGCTCGGCGACGACTCGGCCAACCACGCTCGATTGGTATCCGGGAACAGCGATGACTCCACCAACGACGCACTATCTGAGCCGCATTCCGGGGTCCGCGAGTTACTCGCGGGCACTCGGTGGTCGCTCAGACCACGCCCAAATCACGCTCCGTATATCGTCTCACTACCAAGGTACTGAGACGACATGCGGCACATAGCCTGACCAGCGCCTTTGTGCTGGTCAGGGGTGTATCATAAGGGTGTTCGTAACAGCGTTGTCTCATCCGAGCCACGCGCCGACTTGTGAGGCACTCGACGATCATGACATCAAAGGTTCTGGGCTACGTGCGCGTCTCCACGAGCCACCAGACGCACGACCGACAAGTAGACGCGCTCACGGCTGCGGGCGTCCAGCCCGCGGACATCTACGACGACAAGATCTCTGGAGCGAAGTTCGTCCGGAAGGGTCTCGACGAGCTCCTACGGACAGCACGCGAGGGTGACACCATCGTGGTCACGTCGCTTGACCGTCTGGGCCGCTCACTGAGCCAGGTGATCGCCACGGCGGACGAGCTGCACCGCCGCGGGATCGTGCTTCGCTCGCTAAAGGAGTCGATTGACTACTCAACTAGCGTCGGGCGCATGCTCGCGGGCATCTTTGCCGCACTGGCCGAGTACGAACGCGAATTGATCAACGAACGGTCGACCGACGCGCGGAACGCGGCGAAAGCCCGCGGGAAGCAGACCGGACGACCGCCGCGACTCGATGCGGATCGCGCGCGACAGTTGCGCGCGCTGCACACTGGCGGCGAGACGATCGCGGCCCTGTGCCGCTCGTTCGAAGTGTCCCGGGCGACCGCGTACCGGGTGATCGGCTCTGCCTGATTTCCGACGTGCACGTACACCGTACGTGCACGCTCGGTAACCATGCAGCTACATACGCGCGAGTTTTACCGCGCATTGGTAATGGATGGCCTCTAGACGGTCACTGGCAGCTCAATGCCAGCCGCTTTGGCCTGCGCGATCTGCGACTCCATCTGCGCCTGAAGATCACGAATTGCACTGTCCACCGTGGACTCAGTGAGTACCGCGATCTCCTGCCGAACGGGTCGATTCCAGCCCATGAGCCGCGCACGTTGGTCCATGAGCTTGGCCGCGCGGTCTATCGCCCAGTGCTGGTTTTTACTCTCAGTATCAAGGCACTGAGGCCAGACAGCGGCTAGGAGTTCGTTGTAGCGCTGGAGCTCAACCTCGCGCGCATCGTCAACTTGCTCGACCGGGTAGCTTTTCATTACGAGCATGAACCGCTGATAGGCATGGCTCGGATTAGAGTATCCGAGCCGTTTAGCGATCACGTCCCACTCGAGATTGGCACGGCGCAACGCAACACATTCGAGGTCCCGCTCTAGCCGGTCCATCACCTTCGGGTTAGTCGGCGCGTTCTGTGGGTTCGGCCGCTTCTTACGCGGCGGCTTAGCCGCTGGCTCCCCGGGGAGACCGAGAGGGTTCGCGGTCATCTCCGCCTCCGTTTCAATCGAGCGGCAATCTGTCAAGTGCCTTGCTTTTGACCACTTGGTCACGAGAGAATAGTTAGAGATTCAACGAATCGGAGCACTCAATGATCGACCAGTCCAGAGCACGTGAAATCGCCGCCGGGTGGATCTCCCCCTCGTGGCGCGACGAAAACCTGACCGCGTTCGCCACTGGTCACCCACGATGGACTGCCGACGGTCTGGCCGATGAGGTCGCCCGCGAGCTCTCCTACGTTCTCGGCAATCCAGAGCGATTCGAGGACCCGATCGAGTGCCGTGACGAGCTCCGCTTGCTTCTTGAGTGGGTGCGCGTCAACGGCGAGCACGCCGAGCACTGACCAGTCCCAGCCAAAGGAGTTCCCAATGTCCGCCCAGCTACACGGACGGCGAGCCAACCTGATCGCCGACTCGTCCATGACCTTTCAGCTCAACCAGCACGAACGCATGATCCTGGCACTACACCTGACCAAGGTCGGCCCGTCACTGGTCGGCGAGTGGATGCACGACGTCCTGGCTGACCCGACCGTGCACGTGACCATCACGGTCACCGCACGCGATGGAGGCTGTCAGCACTGCCAAACCGATCACCAGATCGACGCTAAGTGTCACTGATCGAACTCCGGGGTCCACGGCTCGTCCGTGGGCACCCGGTG
>Ga0137413_10000022_pt1 | contig 35858 bp, 29 predicted proteins | sample CZODoug2_1_16fun_FD_108280 | JGI IMG/M metagenome (GOLD analysis project Ga0137413, IMG submission 108280) | Vadose zone soil fungal communities from Angelo Coast Range Reserve, California, USA - CZODoug2_1_16fungal (Illumina Assembly) | ecosystem: Environmental > Terrestrial > Soil > Vadose... | reverse complement strand
CTCAATCTGCAGTACATGCCCAAGGATTGGATCACCTGGTGGACCGAAGCGACGTTTCGGCACTCGAGCGTGCCGTACTGGTCCGGATCCGGCGGCGTAACGCCTCCCGGCGGCAATACCGGCGCGCCGGCCAGTTGCGTCGGCGGTGGATCCGATGCCGCCACCGGCAACTGCAGCGCCGCTGACTGGTTCCCGGATCTGCGCACACGTGAAGTCGTCGTCGGCGCTGGCGTGATGGTCAAGTTCTAAGGGTTGCGCAGGGCGAACCTCGGAGGCAAGCGGTGGATATCGTTTACGTGTTGATCATCGTCGGATTCCTGCTGTTCACGCTGGCGCTGGTCGCCGGCTGCGCGGCGCTCGAGCGCAAGAAATGACTTGGGCGTATGCGTTGAGCGGCGCCGTCGCGCTGGCCCTGCTCGTCTATTTAGTAGTTGCGCTGTTTCGCGCTGAGGATCTGTAAAAATGACCGCACAGGCATGGCTTACGATTGGCCTGTTCGTGATTGTCCTGGTCGCGCTCGCCTATCCGCTCGCCATTTATATTGCCAGAATCGCGGATGGGGCGGCGATTCGCGGCGTGGCCGGAAGCGTGGAGCGATTGCTATACCGCGCGGCCGGCGTGGATCCGGACAAGGACATGCCTTGGACGCAGTACGCGATCGCACTGCTGCTGTTCAATGCGCTCGGTGTGCTCGTGGTCTTCGCGATACAGCGGCTGCAATTCTGGCTTCCCTTGAATCCTCAGGCCTTCGTCAACGTCTCGCCGGATTCGTCTTTCAATTCGGCCGTGAGTTTCGTGACCAATACGAACTGGCAGGGATACGCCGGCGAATCGACCATGAGCTACTTCACGCAAATGGTCGCATTCGCGGTGCAAAATTTCCTCTCGGCCGCCACCGGCATTGCGGTGGCGTTCGCCTTGATGCGCGGCTTCGCACGCCGCTCGGCCCAGGGAATCGGCAACTTTTGGGTCGATATGACCCGCGGCACCCTCTACATTCTTCTGCCGCTATCAACCCTGCTGGCGGTCGTGTTCATGGGGCAGGGCGTCATTCAGAACTTCGACGCCTACAAGGAGGCCACCACTCTGGAAAGCCTCACCTATGCAAACCCGAAACTCGATGCGGCCGGCGCGCCGCTCAAGGATGCGCAAGGCAATCCCGTGACCGAGCCGCTCACCACTCAAACACAGTCCCTGGCGATGGGTCCGGTGGCCTCGCAAGAAGCCATCAAAATGTTGGGTACCAACGGCGGCGGATTCTTCAATGCGAATTCCTCGCATCCCTTCGAGAACCCGACGCCGCTCAGTAATTTCTTACAGATGATCGCGATGTTCCTGATTCCTGCGGCGCTGTGTTTTGTGTTCGGACGCATGGTCGGGGATTCTCGACAGGGCTGGGCCGTGCTCGGCGCCATGACGGTGATTTTTCTGTTCATGGCGGTGATGGCGACGTGGGCCGAGCAACAGGGCAATCCTGCCATTGCCGCACTGGGGGTGGACCAGACCCATGGCGTGCTGCAGGCGGGCGGCAACATGGAAGGCAAGGAGACGCGCTTCGGCATCGTTGCCTCGGCGTTGTTTGCAACGATTACGACTGCGGCGTCTTGCGGCGCCATCAACGCGGTGCACGATTCCCTCACGCCTCTGGGCGGGCTCGTGCCGATGTGGCTGATCGAACTTGGGGAAGTGGTATTCGGCGGCGTGGGATCGGGCCTTTACGGCATGTTGATCTTTGCCATCATGGCCGTGTTCATTGCGGGGCTCATGATAGGACGCACGCCCGAGTACATCGGCAAGAAGATCGAGTCCTTCCAAATGAAAATGGCGGCGATCGTGATTCTGGTTACGCCGTTCTTGGTGCTGGTCGGCGCCGCGATCGCGGTCATGACGGAACCGGGGCGGCTCGGCATCTTCAATCCCGGCGCTCACGGGTTCTCTGAGATCTTGTATGCGCTCTCCTCGGCCGCCAATAACAATGGCAGTGCTTTCGCGGGCTTGTCGGCCAATACGCCTTTCTACAATTCGCTCCTGGCGGTGGTGATGTGGTTCGGGCGCTTCGCCTTCATCGTACCGGTGCTTGCCATCGCGGGGTCCCTGGCGAAGAAGAAGCGCATTGAACCGACGGCCGGCACCCTGCCGACCCACGGGCCGCTATTCGTCGCATTGCTGGTCGGCACGGTGGTCCTGGTCGGCGCCTTGACCTATGTGCCGGCCCTTGCGCTCGGGCCGGTCATCGAACATTTGCAGCTGTACGCGATTCATTGAAGGAAATTAGAAATCGTGGTTCGTAAATCCTTGCGCCTGTTTGATTCAAAGCTCGTCGGGCCGGCGATCGCCGATTCGTTTCGCAAACTCGCGCCTTTGACCCAGCTGCGTAACCCCGTGATGTTCGTGGTGTATGTCGGCAGCATTTTGACGACGATTTTATTTTTCCAAGCCTTGCGTGGACACGGCGAGGCGCCCGCCGTCTTTATCTTTGCGATTGCTGCGTGGCTGTGGTTTACCGTGTTGTTTGCCAATTTCGCCGAGGCGTTGGCCGAGGGCCGCAGCCGCGCACAGGCAGCATCTCTGCGGGGACTGAAGCAAACGACGACTGCAAAAAAATTGCAGGTGCCGAAATTCGGGTCGAATTGGGTGCCGGTACCGGCCACGGAACTGCGAAAGGGGGATTACTTCCTGGTCGAGTTGGGCAACGTCATCCCCGCGGACGGTGAGGTGGTGGAGGGCGTCGCGTCGGTGGATGAGAGCGCGATCACCGGCGAATCGGCTCCCGTGGTGCGCGAATCAGGCGGCGACTTCTCCGCCGTGACCGGCGGTACGCGGGTGCTTTCCGACTGGCTGATTGTTCGCGTCGGCGTCAACCCCGGCGAAGCCTTCATCGATCGCATGATCGCAATGGTCGAAGGCGCCAGGCGGCAGAAGACGCCGAATGAAATTGCCTTGACGATTTTGCTCATTGCGCTGACGCTGGTGTTCTTGCTGGCGACTGCGACGCTGTTGCCGTTCTCGCTGTTCAGCGTCGCCGTCGCGAAACTGGGCGCGCCGGTGACGATCACGGTGTTGGTGGCTCTGCTGGTGTGCTTGATTCCAACCACCATTGGCGGGCTGTTGTCCGCTATCGGCGTCGCGGGCATGAGCCGCATGATGGCCTCCAATGTCATTGCGACATCGGGGCGCGCAGTGGAAGCCGCGGGTGATGTGGATGTGCTGCTGCTCGATAAGACGGGCACCATTACACTGGGCAATCGACAAGCGGCCGCATTCATACCGGCCGAAGGCGTGACGGAGCAGCAACTCGCCGACGCGGCGCAGTTGAGCTCCCTGGCGGACGAAACACCCGAGGGCCGCAGCATCGTTGTGCTGGCCAAGCAGCGCTTTAATTTGCGGGAAAGAAATCTAGGGCAGCTCGACGCCACCTTCGTGCCGTTTTCGGCACAGACGCGAATGAGCGGCGTCAATCTGGGTGCCCGCGAGGTGCGCAAGGGTGCAGCTCGAGCCGTGCGCCATTACATCGAGGCGCAGGGATTCACATTTCCCGCGAAAGTCGCTCAATCCGTCGACGAGGTTGCCCGCAATGGCAGTACCCCGCTGGTGGTGAGCGACGGTGGCCGCGTTTTGGGAGTCGTTGAGCTCAAAGACATCGTCAAGGGTGGAATCAAAGAACGTTTCGGTGAGCTGCGCCGCATGGGCATCCGTACCGTGATGATCACGGGAGATAACCGCCTGACGGCGGCGGCCATCGCGGCCGAAGCGGGGGTGGATGATTTTCTTGCCGAGGCAACCCCTGAAGCCAAACTGAATCTCATCCGTCAGTATCAGACCGAAGGGCGGCTGGTGGCCATGACGGGCGACGGCACGAACGATGCGCCGGCGTTGGCGCAAGCCGATGTCGCCGTTGCCATGAACTCCGGCACTCAGGCGGCGAAAGAGGCGGGCAACATGGTCGACCTCGATTCCAATCCCACCAAACTGATCGAGATTGTCGAGGTGGGCAAGCAACTGTTGATCACACGCGGCTCACTGACGACGTTTTCAATCGCCAATGACGTGGCGAAATACTTTGCAATCATCCCTGCCGCTTTCGCGACTACCTATCCTCAGTTGGCGGCGCTCGATGTCATGCGCCTGACCAGCCCGAGCTCGGCCATTCTTTCCGCGGTTATCTTCAACGCATTGATCATCGTCGCCCTGATCCCACTGGCACTCAAGGGCGTCAAGTACCGCGCCTTGGGTGCCGCTGCATTGCTTCGGCGTAATTTGTTGATCTACGGCGTGGGCGGCATCGTGGTGCCGTTTGCCGGAATCAAGCTCATTGACATGGCGCTGACGACGCTGCGGCTGGTCTAGAGGTAAGTCGAATGAAAACGATGCTACGCCCCTTGTTGGTCTTGTTTGCGCTGCTGACCGTGCTCACCGGCCTGGTCTATCCGTTGCTCGTGACAGGCATCGGAAAAATCGCGTTTCCAAACCAGGTGTCCGGCAGCCTGGTGGTGCGGGATGACAAAGTGGTGGGCTCCATGCTGATTTCTCAATCCTTCCAAGACCCCAAATACTTTTGGGGAAGGCTGTCCGCGACGTCGCCCATGCCGAATAATGCGAGTGCCTCCGGTGGATCAAACTTCGGACCGACGAACCCTGCATTGATTGAAGCGGTCAAGGCACGGATCGAGGCGTTGAAGACGGCTGATCCGGACAATGCGCTGCCCATTCCCGTGGACCTCGTCACGGCCTCGGCCAGCGGGCTCGATCCTGATATCAGCCCGGCGGCCGCGCTCTATCAAGTGGCGCGCGTGGCGCGAATACGGCACATTGATCCGGCAAAATTGCGGGAGAGGGTGCTCGCTCAAATGAAAGCTCCCCTGTGGGGCATCTTCGGCGAATCGCGCGTCAATGTATTGATGCTCAATTTGGGGCTGGATGGCGCGCGACCGTGAATTTCACGCTGCCGCTCCGGTCTCCGCCAATGGCTGAGATCGAATCTTAAGCCGGCGCGCGCATGAGCGGACCCGCAAAATTCAACGCGAGACAAGACGCCCCTTGGACTCGGCACCGACCGGACATGGAGCAATCTGGCTCGCTCCGGCACTTGCCGAGATCCACAATCGGCCCGATTCCGCGCAGTCATAGCCGTACCGGAACAGAGAGCGCACCGTTTCTCTGTGCAGATCAAACGGCGCCACCTGCGGGTACGTATTGGGTATCACCGCGTACTCGAGCCTTGCGCCCTGCAATTCTGCGTTGGTTGCGGTCAGCTCGAGCGTCGTCCTCAACATATGGTTCAGTCCGGTGGAAACGCTCCGCGATACAATCGCCTTCGTTCGCAGCGGTATCGCGAGGGGCTCCTCGCTCAACCGTCCATCGACGATGACGAACACCGTCGCGCTGCGCGACTGGCCGATGGCGTCCTTGGGCGCCTCGACCAAAGCCAAGGGAACGAAGAACGGCATCGTGATCGTTCCATCTACATGAACCTCATCGTAGAGCGCATCTTGCTCTTGGACGCGGATGACGACCGGCGGGAACATCCCCGGTACGCTGGCGGAGGCCACCAAGACATCTCGAAACAGCGCTCTTGCACCAGGGCCGCCGTTCAGGGCAATCGAACCTAAGTCCCACACCACGGGCTCTCCAGTGCCCACATCGGTGGTGGCCACGAGCAGCAGGCGTCCCGTTGCCGCCTCGAGCGCCACCGCTTGAATCAAGGCATCCGTGGCGTATCGGTCAACCAGTTCTTTGAGCGGCGTGCCGCGATACACGCTGGAGCCAAACAGCGCGCCCAACCCGCGAGACTGCAGCAGGTGTTCTCCGCGTCCCTTGGTATAGATATCGATGAGCTGCTCGTCCCAATCCGCGCCCAGAAAAGCGTAGGGGGCGATCAACGCGCCGGCGCTCACGCCGGTGACCACGGAGAACTGCGGCCGTGATCCTGAGCGCGTGAGGCCGACCACAGCACCCGCGCCAAATGCGCCGTCTGCGCCACCCCCGGACAGGGCCAGGATGTTTACAGTCTCATCCGCGCGCAATGCATGAAGCCGCTTCGCGACGCTCTGCGCAGACAGGGTCGAGAATCGCCGATCAGCGCCCAGCGTGCGTATCGCGTTCGGCGCATCGGTTTGAGCCGGCGACTTCGCTTCCCGAATGACGAGCGGCGCACACCCCAGCAGGAGCAGGCTCACCGCGCCGAGCAAACCCGCAATCATGTGTCGTCGTTGCATAGAATCACTCCTTATCGCGCAATGCGCGGCGAGCGTAGTGCGTGACCGCGCTGAGAAGCGCAGGCAGTCCGCCGATGGCACCAAGCGCGCCGATCGCCGCGATGACATCCATGACCTGAACGACGCTTCCCCAGTACGGACCCACGGCGGTGTCGATGCGCGCTCTCATGGTATTCGCGCCACCTTCACCGCTGGCTCACCGCTCAGAGGCTGACCGACGCCTCCCAGGGCTTTGTAGATGGCGACGACAGAGACATTCACCGCGGTCTCGGCCTGCGCCACGGAATCCTCGGCGTCGAGCTGCGTGCGCTGCGCGTCCAGCAGCACCAGGAAATCCGCAACCCCCTCACGATATTGAATTTCGGCGAGTTCCGCGGCGCGCCGCGAGGCTTGCGCCTGCTCGTTCAGGCTCTTCAGTTGCGCTTGCCCGGAGCTGTAGGCGACAAAACTGTTTTCCGTGTCCTCGAGCGCCGTCAGCACGACTTTCTCGTAATTGGCCGCCGCGGCGTCCGATTGCGCCTGGCTTGCGCGCAGGCGCGCGCGCACGGAGCCAAGATCCAATGCGGCCCAGCTTACGGTGGGCGAGATGGACCACGCGCGGGCGTTGTCGTTGGAGCCCGTGCCGAAGAGCCTGCCCACGTCCCCCGAGAGAAATCCAACGAAACCCGTCACGTTGACGCGGGGAAAAAGGTCAGCCGTCGCCACGCCCACCCGCGCCGTCGCCGCGGCGAGCTGGCGCTCTGCAGCGCGAACATCGGGTCTGCGCCGCAGCAGCAGGGTGGTGTCGCCAACGGGAAGCGCCTTGGCGTAGGTTGCAATCGCCGCGGGGCGCAGCTCCGCATCCAGCTGTCCCGGCCGCTCGGCAATCAGCACAGCCAGTCGATAGCCTGCCTGTTTCTCGGCGGCCTCGAGCGGTGGGATCGTGGCCTCAGTGGCCTTGAGGCGCGCGCGACTGCGTTGCACGTCGAGCTCCGAACCGCGGCCGGACTCGTCAAGCAATTGCGTGAGCTCGAGGGTTTGATGTTCGGTGGCCAGGTTTTCGCGCGCCACGGCAAGACGTTTCTGGGCGCCCCGAAGCTCAAAGTAATTGCGCGCCACCTCGGCGGCGACGGTCACTTGCGCATCTTGATAGTTGGCGCGCTCGGCACCCAAGTCGTCGCGCGCGGCCTCAACCGAGCGGCGCACATGGCCGAACAGATCGATTTCCCAGGCGGCATCAAACCCCAGACTGTCGCTTTGCGCATTGATGCGGCCAGGGCCAAATCCGGGCTGCTGCTGATCGAAATGCGAGTAGCTGCCGTCCAGCTGCACGTGCGGTGCGTAGTCGAAGTTCCTCTCAACGAAGACCGCGCGGGCAGCCCTGACGCGATCGTACGCGGAGCGCAGATCCAAATTTGCGCCAAGCGCGCGGCGCACCAGGCTATCGAGCTCGGTGTCATCAAACTCCTGCCACCAAAGCGCCTCGGGCGTCTGCGCGACAAATGCGGTCGACTGCGCGTTCTGCACGACCGCCGGCGCGATCTGCGGCTCGCGATAATTGGGGCCGACGGCGCAAGCGGTCAAGAGCAGCGCCCCCAGGGTTATGGCAAACATGTTTTTCATAGCGGTACCTGCATGACTTTGGCGCTCATCAACCGGTTTCATCGCTCAGGTCGAGCAGCGCCGGTGCGGCGTTGGACGCCTTAGGCTGGCGTGCCCGCTGCGAGAGCTTCCGAACCAGGACGTAGAACAACGGTGTCAGCATGAGGCCGAAAACGGTCACGCCCAGCATCCCGGAGAACACCGCGATACCCATGGCATGACGCATCTCCGCGCCCGCGCCCGTCGAGATGACGAGCGGCACCACGCCCATGATGAACGCGAGCGACGTCATCAAGATCGGACGCAGCCTCAAGCGTGCAGCATTGAGGGCGGCTTGAAGCGGCGGGACGCCTTCCAGTTCCTGGTCCCTCGCGAACTCCACGATGAGAATTGCGTTTTTACTCGCGAGACCCACGAGCACGATCAAGCCGATCTGCGTGAAGATGTTGCTGTCGCCGTGCGTGAGCTCAACACCGGTGATGGCCGACAAGAGCACCATGGGCATGATCAGAATGACGGCCAGCGGCAGGCTCAAGCTCTCGTACTGCGCGGCGAGCACCAGGAACACGAGCAGCACAACGAGCGGGAAGATGAGCACCGCCGTGTTGCCGGCGAGGATCTGCTGATAGGTCAGTTCAGTCCATTCGAAGCTCATGCCGTTGGGCAGTTCCTGCCGGGCCAATCGCTCCATCGCCGCCTGCGCCTGGCCTGAACTGAAGCCGATATTAGGTCCCCCGTTGATCTCGGCGGTGGGATAGGAGTTGTAGTGCATGACGCGATCAGGACCGGAAGAGCGCTTGACGGTCACGAACGAACCCAAGGGGATCATGTCGCCCGCGGCATTGCGGGTCTTGAGTTTCACGACATCTTCGGCCTGTAGCCGGAAATTGGGTTCGGCCTGGGCGGTCACCGGATAGGTGCGCCCGAATGCATTGAAGTCATTGACATACAGGGAGCCCAGGTACACCTGCATGGTGTCAAAGAGTTCCTGCACGGAGACTCCCTGCGACTTCGCCTTCTCGCGATCCACGTCGGCGTCGACTTGCGGAACGTTGACCTGGTAGCTGGAAAAGAGGCCGTGCAGCTCGGGGCTCTCATTGCCTTTGGCCATCAAGTTCTGCGTCTGCCGGTAGAGTTCCTCGAAACCCAGACCCGCGCGATCCTCGATCTGCATGCGGAACCCACCGATGGTGCCCAGGCCGTTGACGGGCGGGGGCGGGAACACGGCGATGAAGGCCTCCTGTATCGCGCCGTACTTCTGATTCAGCGCAGCAGCGATCGCGCCGGCGGACTGATCCTTGGACTTGCGCTCATCGAAGGGTTTCAAGGTCACGAACACGATTCCCGAATTGGGACTGTTCGTGAACCCATTGATACTGAGGCCGGGGAAGGACACTGCGTGATCAACCCCCGGCTGCTTCAAGGCAATCTCGTCCATGCGGTGTATCACCGCCTCGGTGCGATCGAGCGTCGCCGCATCGGGGAGCTGCGCGAAGCTCACCAGATACTGCTTGTCCTGCGGCGGAATGAACCCGGTGGGAGTTCGCGCAAAACCTGCATAGGTAAGCCCAATCAACCCCGCATATATAAAGAGTGCGATGCCGCCGGCGCGCACTACGCGGCCCACGCCGCTGACGTAGCGTGCCGAGAAGCGTGCGAAGAAGCTGTTGAACGGGCGGAAGAATCCGCCGAGCAGGCGATTGAGGATGCGCGTCAGCCGATCGGGCGGTGCCCCGTGTTCCTTGAGCAGCAGGGCTGAGAGCGCGGGCGATAGCGTGAGCGAGTTGAACGCCGAGATCACCGTGCTGATGGCGATGGTCAAGGCGAACTGCTTGTAGAACTGGCCGGTGAGCCCGCTGATAAATGCCGTGGGCACGAACACCGCGCACAGCACCAGTGCCGTCGCGATGATGGGGCCCGTGACCTCGCGCATCGCCTGACGGGTCGCCTCGATGGGCTTCAAGCCGTTGGTAATATTGCGCTCGACATTTTCGACCACCACGATGGCGTCGTCGACGACAATGCCGATGGCGAGCACCAGGCCGAACAGCGACAGCGCGTTCAAACTGAATCCAAAGAGGTGCATCACCGCGAAAGTGCCCACCAGCGACACCGGCACGGCGATCAATGGGATGACAGAGGCACGCCAGGTCTGCAGAAAGACGATCACGACCAGCACGACGAGCAGGATCGCCTCGATCAGCGTGTGCACCACTGCATGAATGGAGCCTCGCACGAACACGGTGGGGTCGTAGACGATTTGGTACTCGACGCCCTGCGGAAAGTCGCGCTTCAGTTCCTGCATTTTCGCGCGCACCAATTCGGAGATCGCGATCGAGTTGCTGCCGGGGCGCTGAAAAATTGGAATCGCGGCCGCCGGCTTGCCGTCGAGAAGGGAGCGCAGCGCATAGGTGTCGGCGCCGAGTTCGACGCGCGCCACATCCTTCAAGCGCGTGACTTGACCGGCAGCCCCGGTCTTGATGATGATGCTGCGAAAATCTTCCTCGGTGGTGAGGCGCCCTTTGGCATTGATCGCCACCTGAAACTCGGTGGCGCTGGGCAGCGGCGGTGCGCCGAGCTGGCCCGCGGCGACCTGGATGTTCTGCTCGCGGATGGCCCTCACGACATCATCCGCCGTGAGGCCGCGGCTCGCGACCTTCTCCGGATCCAGCCAAACGCGCATGGAGAACTGGCCGGCGCCGAACACCTGTACATCACCGACGCCGTCCAAGCGCGCGAGCTCGTCCTTGACGCGAAGCAGTGCATAGTTCGACAGATACAGCGTGTCGTAGCGATTGTCCGGAGACACCAAGTGCACCACCATGGTCAGATCCGGAGAGGCCTTGTTGGTGACCACGCCCAGGCGTTGCACGACGTCGGGGAGCTTCGGCAGGGTCTGCGATACGCGGTTCTGCACCTGGACCTGCGCCTTGTCGACATCGGTGTTCAGTGCGAATGTGATGGTGAGGGTCATCACGCCGTCGGCGGTCGCTTGTGAGGATTGATAGAGCATCCCCTCGACGCCATTGATCGACTGTTCCAGGGGACTCGCCACGGTCTCGGCAATGACCTTCGGGTTGGCCCCCGGGTATGTCGCCTTCACAATCACCGTCGGCGGCACCACTTCCGGGTACTCGCTGATCGGAAGCTTGGGTAAGGCGATCAGACCGGCCAGGAAAATGAGGGCCGAGAGAACACCGGCAAAGATCGGGCGGCTGATGAAGAATTGCGAGAGTTTCATAATGAGTCCTGCGCTGAACGCCGTCTGAGATTCACCGATTCACGTGAAGGGCTGCGGCCGCCTGGGCGAGACGCGAGACCCCATCGACGGGTCTCGTCGCGGGTGGGGGAGTTGCCGGTCCCGGGACCGGCTGCGCCGCCACTTGGCTCAAGCCCCCCGCCGCATCGCGCATGGCGATGCGGGTCGGAGCGACGCTTTGCCCGGGGCGCACATGCTGCAGACCGTTGACCACGATGAGTTCGTTCGGGGCAAGGCCGTGCGTCACGACTCGCAGGCCGTTGATTTCAGGGCCGAGTTCGACCAGGCGGTACTCGATGCGGTTGTCCTTGGTCAAAGTCAGCACGTATTTCTTGGACAAATCCGTACCCACGGCGCGGTCCTCGATCAAGACACTTTCGTGGTCTTCCCCGCCGACGAGGCGCACGCGCGCAAACAGGCCCGGGGTGTAGCGCCCATCGGGATTGGCCAGCGCGGCGCGTGTACGAATCGTGCCCGTCGTCGCATCGACTTGGTTGTCGATGAAGTCCAGCCGCCCCGGATGTGGGTAGCCGTCCTCATCAACGAGCCCGATATAGACGTCGGAGTCCCCATGCGTGCGCGGCTCATGCTTCGCCTTCGCGTAGCGCAGATAGGTCTGCTCATCGGCGTCGAAGTAGACGTAAACCGGATCGTCTGAAACCAGCGTGGTCAGAAGATTGGCACTGGTCACGAGGTTCCCGGCGGTGATGATGGCGCGCGATACGTGACCGTCGATCGGCGCGCGCACTTCCGTGAATTCGCGATTCAAACGCGCTTCCTGCAGGGAGGCGTCGATCGAACCCAGGGCGCCCTGGGCTGAAGATTCGGCCGCCACCTGCCGTTCGTACTCTTCTCGTGAAATCGCGTGCGCACCGATCAGCCGCTCGGCGCGCGCGCGGTTGGCCTTGGCGAGATCGAGGTCCGAAACGGTACGGGTACGCTCGGCGACCAAGCGCTCGACTTCCGCTTGAAACGGGCGCGGATCGATCTGGAATAAAAGTTGGCCTTTCTTGACGCGCGCGCCGTCCGTGAAGCCAACGCGATCGATGAAGCCGCTGACGCGCGGATGGATTTCCACCGTATTCACGGCCTGCAGGCGACCGCTGAATTCCTGCCATTCGCGCAGCGGCCGGTGGATCACCTCGGCCACCGTCACCGCCGGCAGCGCGGTGTTGCTCGCGGCCGGTTTGGCGCGCGAGTGACCCGCGACGGAAAACAGCAGAAACGCTGCGAGCGCGGCGAGGCCGGCTAAGACGGACATGGAGGTCTTGCTAAGATTCAGTTGCTTGAGCGGCACGTACGACTCCGATCGGATATTCGAATTCCCAAACCCCGGACCATTCCGGGCGACCTACGACTGACGCTGCGCCGCCAAATGAGCCCCTGTTGCGGCAGAACTTGACTTGCAGCTGAAACACCCCGATGCTACGCAACGTGTGTTACCGGTCAGTAACGCTATGTGATAAGTTACTGACCGGTCAGTCACATGTCAAGCGGGGGCGAACCTATGAACCTGCCGAAAGCAGCGCAAGTATCTGTAAAAGAAGAAGTTATTTCTTCAGTGCCCAAGTCACGGGTCCGTGATCGCATCATGCGAACGGCCAGTGATCTCTTTTATCGCCACGGCATTCACGCCGTCGGCGTGGACACCATCGCCTGCGAAGCCGGTACCAACAAGATGAGCTTCTATCGCAATTTCGCCTCCAAGGACGAATTGGTCGCGGAGTATTTACGCAGCGCGGAGCGCGAAGGCATGCTCTGGTGGGATGAAACTATCGCGGCTCATGCGGGCAATCCGCGCTTGCAGGTCGAGTCTCTCTTCGACGTGCTGGTGAAGAACACGTGCGAAGACGATTCGCGGGGTTGCGCGCTTGCCAATGCGGCAGTGGAAATCACCGAGCCGGACCATCCGGCGCGCCCTGTGATCGAGAAGTACAAGGCGGATATGCGCCGGCGCTTTCGCCAGCTCGCGAGCGAGATGGGCGCCCGCGAACCCAATGCGCTGGGTGATTCGCTGATGCTGTTATGGGAAGGTGCCTATGTGGCTCGCGTTACCATGGGCGCGGATGGCCCGGTGCAAGGTGCGGCGAAGGCCGCCCGGGCGTTGATCGCCGCATACACCGATTAAAAATTGAAATGAAAGTCCTCATCACCGGATCAACCGGTATGGTCGGGGAAGGTGTCCTGCTCGAGTGCCTGAAGCACTCCGGCGTAGACCAGGTTCTGGTCATCAATCGCAAGCCAGGAGGCGTGTCGCACGCCAAGCTGCGCGAAATCATTCATACCGATTTCTTCGATCTGAAGCCCATCGAACAACAATTAACGGGCCTCAACGCGTGCTTTTTTTGTCTGGGCGTATCGTCCGTCGGTATGAGCAAAGAGGAATATCGGCACATTACCTACGATCTCACCTTGAATGTCGCGCAGCTGCTGGCGAAGCTGAATCCGGCTACGACCTTTTGCTATGTCACGGGTGCAAGCACTGATAGTAGCGAACAAGGGAGCGTTGCCTGGGCGCGCGTCAAGGGCGCCACCGAGAATGCCTTGCTTCGGTTGTTCAAACGGGCCTTTATGTTCCGACCCGGCTTTATGAAAGCGACCCAGGGGCAGAAAAATATAAAGAGTTATTACAAGTTCATTGCATGGCTTTATCCCATTGGCAGATCCGTGTACCCGGCTGGCTTTTGTACTTTGGAGGAAGTGGGGCTGGCGATGATCAAGGCGGCGATCAATGGCTATCCGAAGCAAATTCTGGAAGTGAAGGACATCGTAGCGCTGGCGGGAAGTTGATGTGAGACCCCCGCAATAATGTGCGTGGGTCGAGTCAATCGATTCAATTGTTGACATAACGGCCGGCCCTACCGTTTGCTCCGACCCTAAGGCGCGGACGGGATATCGCGCACCGCTTGGATACGGGGTTTTGAAAAAACTACAAGCGTTGTCTCGGTGCGCGCAACCATGCAAACTCCGTGGTATTGGTTAATGACCGTATGCTCATCGCATATCGAGGCAACATTCGAATGCTCGCCAGCGCACCCACTCCGGTCTCTACTTTCGAAAAAGTTTTGCGCGCCTTTGGCACCGGTGGTTTCACCTATGCCGACCTGGTAATGCAGCTGGAGCGACTGCTCGCGATCGGTGCATCCCCGACGGCGATGTTGGAAGCTTTGCGGCGCCGCGAACGAATCGAACCGTTTCCGGAGTACGCGCACGTCGAGGTGGTCCGTCTTCTGAATGCGGCCATCGCAAGAAACGCTGCCGAGGCCGCGGCAGCGGCGGCGGAGTACGAGCCGGACGCGTCGCCCGACCAAAGCCCTGACTCAGTTTTTACGGCGGCGCGGCCGCTGTCGGCCGAACGCATCGCGGATGCGTTCGAGTCGGAGCAAAACCAGCGCCGGGACACCGATGATTCGTTCGTCGAGAGCATCGGCTCAAATGAGGCGGCGCGCTCGCGCAGTGAGGAGGTGCTGCGCGAATCGAAGCGCTACACCGAGTTGAGCGTCGTGCGCGATACGCTCGCCGCACGCGACGCCACGATCGCTCAGGTGCTGAACTCCCTTGGCGAGCGGGATGCTCAACTCGCAGCATTGCAGCAACAGCACGCGAGATTGGTCCCCATGTTGGAAGCGCGCGGCACGCAGCTGGAGGCCGAATTGCGGGCGGTCCAGCATCGTGCCAGTGCGCTCGCCGGGGAACTCGCGGCTGCACGAGCCTCTCTTCAGTCAGAACAGAACAAGAGCCGGGGCTTCGACAAGGCATGGGCTGAGGGCCTCGCGTCCAATGAAGCGGCGCGTTCGCGCGGCGAAGAAGCGCTGCTTGAAGCCAAGCGCTACCAAGTTGAATCGCAAGCGTTGCGAGATACATTGGCGGCCCGTGAAGCCACGATCGGCCAAATCAAGCGCTCGCTTGGCGAGCGCGATGCTCAGCTCGCGGCTTTACAGCAAGAACACGCGAAAATCGTGCCCATGTTGGAAGCGCGCGCCAAGGCAGGCGCACAATCGGAGGCCCGGTTACCCACGCCCCGCGCGCCGGCAGACGCGATTGCGTTGGAATTGAGCACGAGCAAAGAACAGGCCACCCTTCTGGAGTTATTGCGGAGCAGGGAATGGCGCCGCGGCTTCGATCAGAACATGTGCGGCGAATTGGATGCACGGGCCCAAGCCGCTGAGGCGGAGCGCGCAAGGTTGGAAGCAGAGCGCGATGATCTGAAAGGCCAGGTCATGCGACTGCGCTCACAACTCGGCGCCAATCAAGTGCAGGTCGATAAAATGCGAATGGCTGCGAGCGCCGCAGCGTTGCCGCAATCGGCGCCCGACGCAGGATCGCGCGGCCAAAGAGTGAGCGGATCCCCGGTGCGCAAACAGGGCCACGGGCGGACTTCGATCGCTCGTCCGGTGATCGTGAGCGTGGCCATTGGGTTATTGGCGCTGGCGGCATTGGCCGTTGCCGGTTGGTACATGATTCAGCGTGCACCGGCGGCGAAGGAAGCAGCGGTGCTGGCAGGCGCGGCGGTTCCAGATCCGGGCACGTTAATTCGGGATTGCCCAACATGTCCCACCATGGTGGTGTTGCCCGGGGGGCGATTCAAACAAGGTTCCATGCGCGCGGAGGGCGGTTCGGCGTCGTTCGAAACACCCTTGCATTGGGTAGCCATCGGCCCTTCGTTGAGCATGTCGTCGAATGCCGTTACGGTCGAGGATTTCCAGCATTTCGTCACGGACACCGGTCGGGACATCCGAGGCTGCGATATTTACGACGGCGACTGGAAGCGCCGGCCCGACAACAGCTGGAAAAATCCAGGATTTCCACAGACCGGATCGCACCCCGTGACCTGTGTGTCGTGGAATGACGCCAAGGCCTATGCAGGATGGCTGTCGGCGAAAACCGGCCATGCCTACCGGCTGCCGAGTGCATCGGAATGGGAATATGCCGCGCGCGCCGGCGGCGAGGCCGTACAGCCGTGGAGCGCGAACGCGTCGGCGGCGTGTGCCGCTGCGAATGTTGCCGACGCCAGCGCGGCGCAACGGTATCCGGGCTGGACGGTCTTCGCCTGTAACGATGGTTACGTCTACACGGCACCCGTGGGTTCGTTCAAAGCCAATTCATTTGGTCTGCACGACATGCTCGGCAACGTCTTTCAGTGGACTGAAGACTGTTGGCATGCGGATTACAACGGCGCGCCCATCGATGGATCGGCGCGCAGCGACGGGGATTGCTCTGAACACGAACTTCGCGGCGGCTCCTGGTTCAGCACCCCGGCCTATGTACGGGCCAACTATCGAAATCACTTTGCGGCGGATTATCGAACCAGCAGCGTGGGAATTCGACTGGTCAGAGACAGTGGGCCGTGAGTATCTGCATGTCGAAAGCCGTTTGCTTGGCCTCAGCACTGCTGCTCCTATCCGTCACAGCGTGGCCGCGTGACGCGGCGTCGCAAACCGATGGCGAGGTGCCTGCGGCGCTCAAGCGCGACACTGCCCGCTGCTCAACTCAGGCGGACGTTGAATCTTGTTACAATGCGATTCGCCGGAACCCCAACGATCCGGCGCTTCTGGTTGCTCTGGGCGATGCGCTGGTTCGAGCGCAGCGTTTCGAAGATGCGATTCGCAACTATCGCCGCGCCGCGCTGATTGCACCCGGCATGGGCGGAATCTCCGCCAAAATCGGCGCAGCCGAAGAGAAGATGGCCTCGAGGCGTGCGCCCGTACGCCCATCCGGCAGCGCGGGCACCGACAAGCGCTTCTCAAATGCCGCGCCGGAGGCGCAATCGCATTGACGTCGCGCGCATCTATAGATCTCTCGACAAGATGAGCTTTACGGTACGATGATCCGAAGCACCCGTCAGGCCTGCTCCGAATCCCATCTCAATGGCCATGCCGTGGATGTTGATGTCGAGAACCCCAAATAATTGATGCGACTGTTTGGCCGCGGGCAAGAAATGGCCGACGCGGCCGAAGTCATCATATTCCTCAACCGCCACCTTGTATCGGTCCGTGATTGCCATCGCCACGCGGGTCGCAGGCACAAATTCCAGATTCGAAAACCCAGTCCAGGCATTGTCGATGATCGGATTGAAAATGAAGTCGAAACGACCCATGTGACTGCCGATGATGGGGCGGATCTCGGAGGAGTAGGTGCGATCATCCCAATGTGCGGTATTGAAACTGAATTCGAAGTTGACGCCATAGAAGAATTCGCGTTTGGCGGCGTCCGGCGTGACGAAAAGTGCCCGCAGCTTGAAGCCGTTATAGAGGATGCTGTTGTCCCGGGTGAGCGAATATAGCGGGAAATAGACGCCGGCTTCGAACCAAGGGAACACGCCGTATGCCCACTCCGCAACACCATTGAACGATTTGTCGGGTGCGATGCCGCCCTGAAAGGCGGGTGTACTCGAGCCGCTGGGCGTGTAATTGTTGTGCAACGTCAAATTGAAGGCGCCGGTGGGCGCAATCTGTGCGTCATACACCTGAATCTCGTCGGTCTGGGCAGCGCAAGGTGACGCGAATCCAATTAATATCAAGATGGCCGCGAAGCGGGCGCAAGACAGAAGGATTCTCACGAACTAAGCCCGCATGGAGAGTGGGTCTGACGATCGAAATTCAGAAGTTGCCGAACAACATCTTTCTATTACAAAGTATCGTGCCGCAAGTCCACGCACAAGCGATCTTTTTGGGGTTGTAAAAATGAATAAGGAATCTGCTGAAGCACCTGCTCGTCCGGTCTCATTGACTTCCTTCAGAGAGCACCGCAAAAGGCTCCGAAACGTGAATCGGGAAGCATCCAACAACCTGGGGACCCTTGACAGTCTGGCTTGTTGGATCACCGATCGGGTCGGCACCATGGGATTCTTTCTGATCGTGCTTATTTGGACTGTGGTGTGGTTGGCGTGGAATCTGCTCGTACCACGTGCTTTGCAGTTCGATCCGCCGATGGCATTTGCATTTTGGCTGTTCATTTCCAATCTGATTCAACTGCTTTTAATGCCGCTGATCATGGTCGGCCAGAATATCCAGGGACGCCATTCTGAGCTTCGCGCGGACAATGATCTTGAAATCAACATCAAAGCGGAGCAGGAAATCGAGGTTATCCTGCAGCACCTCGAATACCAAAATGCCATTCTCATCGCCATGGTCGAAAAGCTTGGCGTCAGTTTCGAAAAGCCCGGCCGTACGACGAACCCCTAGGAGTTCGAAAATCGGCGGGTCATGGTCCGGCGCAATTATTGATGGATTTACTGCCTTTGGTGATCATCGGCAGCATCTGTGCTCTGCTGCCGGCGTGGAGCACGGCTCGGTCTAAATAGAGTAACCGCGTCGCACTTTACAAATCTTTACGCGGTCCTCAAAAACCGCTAACAGTCGGCGCGCAGACTGTTCATCGTGTTCTTCACCGACAAGGTAATTCACCATGAATACTTCCCCGGAATCCAAGGGCCCGCCATCAGGCCGCCCGCTGTTCAGCCGCATGAGTTTCGCCATCATTGTCGCCGCCGCCACCTTGGTCGGCGGCGTGGCCGCGCTGGCCAACGCAACCGGCGCCTGCGGCTGGCATCACGGCATGATGAGCGGCCACAACGCGGCGGACGTCTCTGATCACGTCGACCAGATGCTCAAGCACTTGTATGTGGAAATCGACGCCACCGATGCACAGAAGGCGCAAATCACGCCCCTGGTGAAGCAGGCGGTGAGCGATCTGCTGCCGCTGCATACCCAGTTGCAAGCTGCGCACACGCAAGCTGTCCAAGGCCTGACCATGAGCCCCGTCGACCGGACCGCGCTGGAAGCGGCGCGAGTGACGCACCTGCAGCTGGCCGATCAGGCCTCCAAGCGTCTGGTGCAGCTCATGGCCGATGTCAGCGATCTGCTGACACCGGCGCAACGCGACGCACTCGCGGCCCACCTGAAGAAAATGCACGGCAGGGTCAGCTCTTAGGGCTGGCTTTGGCGGCTCGCTGTCTCTAGAGTCGCCCTTGGAATGGTCGAGCGCATTTTATTGGTCGAAGATGATGCCCGGCTGGCCGAGATGCTCTTGGAGTATCTCGGTCAGGCGGGTTTTGGCGTGACGGTGGCACACTTTGGCGCCACTGCTCTTGAACGACTGAACGAGGCGGACTACGACGCGGTCGTACTTGATTTGATGTTGCCCGACATGGATGGACTGGAGGTGTGCCGCCGGCTGCGTGCCCGGTGCGACACACCCGTGCTGATGTTGACCGCTCGGGGCGATGCCATCGACCGGATCGTCGGCTTGGAACTTGGGGCCGATGACTATCTGCCGAAACCCTTTGAGCCGCGTGAATTGCTCGCACGCTTGCGCGCCATCGTGCGTCGGCGCGTGCGCGGTGCGGCCGGTGAGAAGGCGATGCACTTCGGTCGGTTGGAACTCGACACCGCCGCGAGGGCCGTGCGACTGGATGGCAAGGCTTGCGAGCTCACGGGCTACCAGTTCGATCTACTCGTGGCGCTCGCAAGGAATGCCGGTCGAGTCATGTCGCGTGAGACTCTGATGGATCTGTTGAAAGGCGAGGGTTTCGAGTCCTTCGATCGATCCATTGACGTGCATGTCTCGCGCATCCGTGCGTGCATCGAGGACAATCCGAAGAAGCCACGACGGGTCATTACCGTGCGCACCGCCGGCTACGTATTCGCCAAGGCGCAGGACTGATGCTGCGTCTTTATCTTCGCTTCTATCTGACGCTTTTGGCGAGCCTCGCCCTTCTCGGTGCGGCTGCCGCGGTGCTATGGCATCTCGCCGGTGGACCGATGGAGGAGGTTGGCATCACCTTGGGAAGGGTGGTGCAAAACACCCTCCCGCCGGCCGACTCTCCACCCGCTGAACAGCAAGAGGCGCTGCGGCGCCTGGCGTCGGGGCTCAATGGAGACGTGACCCTATTCGCGAAGGATGGAACGGTGATTGCGGCCATTGGGCGCCCACTAGCACCGCCCAGGGCGCTGCGCCATCACCTTCTCGCGATGGACCATTGGCAAGACGGTACTGTTTCAGGCGTGCACCTGGGAGACGGGCGATTGCTCGTTGCCAGCGTGCCGATGGGCGCCGGCAACGCACGACTGATTTTCCATAGCCTGTTGCTGCTCGTGGCCCTGGCCATCGGTGTCGCCGCCTTTCCCCTCGTTCGGCAACTGACCCGGCGTCTTGAACGTCTACAACGCGGCGTCGAGTCGCTCGGTGCAGGCGATCTTGCGGCACGTGTCGCGGTGGAGGGCAAGGATGAAGTTGCTCGCCTCGCGGGCAGTTTCAACCGAGCCGCAAGTCAAATCGAGCAGCTGATCCGCGCTCACCAAGCACTTCTTGCCAACGCATCGCATGAGTTGCGCACGCCCTTGACGCGAATCCGGCTTGCGGTGGAAATGTTAAAGAGCGCCGCTGACCCCAAAAGCAAAGCGGGCTTGGAGAAGGACATTGCGGAGTTGGACGGATTGGTGGATGAGATATTGCTGGCCAGCAGACTCAATGCCGCTGAGCAGCCGCAGATCAGCGAGGAAATCGATCTGCTGGCGTTGGCTGCCGAGGAATGCTCGCGCTATGACGACGTTGATCTGGAAGGCACGCCGATCGGACTGCGCGGCGAGGCGCGATTGTTGCGGCGGTTACTGCGAAACTTGCTGGAAAATGCCAAGCGCCATGGCGTGCCGCCCACGCACGTTCGACTTGCGCGCGAAGGCGCCACGGTCGTTCTGAAAGTATGGGACAGCGGCCCGGGACCGGCCCCGGCGGAATTTGAGCAGGTATTCACTCCTTTTTATCGGCGCCGCGACAGCAGCAGCAGCGGCACCAGCACCGGAAATGGACTGGGCCTGTCTCTGGTGCGCCAGATCGCGCGCCGCCATGGCGGCGACGCGCATTGCCGGCCGCTGGACGATGGTCGCGGCTGCTTCGTGATCACGCTGGCCGGAGCGACCGGGGCGCAGGAATCCGTGCGCGCAAAGTAGAAGTCGCGCCCTTTTATGGCAGCGATACGCGTATTACTGTCGCCACCAATTGCTGGTTCGTTTAAGCTCGATTGCGTGTCAGTACAATCGGGAGATAGCCTGTGGAAAAAATCACATTGCACCGGTTGAGCTTGTTGCTTCTGGGTTGCGCGCTGGTGGGGCCGGCTTTGTCAGGCGGGCTTTCCGATCTGACCAATCAGGATGCAGCTCGAGGTATCAAAGGAGCACTCAGCGCCGGCGCCTCCGCCGCGATTGGCAAGCTCGGGGTTTCAGGCGGATTTTCCAATAACCCCAAGGTCAAGATTCCCTTGCCGCCGGCGCTGGACGAGATCGCCAAGGGCATGCGCCTGCTGGGGCGCGGCAAAGATGCCGATGAACTCGTCGCTGCGATGAATCGGGCGGCGGAACAGGCGGTGCCTGAGGCGAGGGATTTGCTGACGGGTGCCGTCAAGTCGATGTCCATCTCGGATGCCAAGAAAATTCTCACCGGCGGCGACGAATCGGTGACGCAATTTTTTCGCGAAAAGACTGCAGCTCCTCTGGCAGTGAAATTTCTACCCATTGTCAAGAAGTCCACCGATCGGGTTGGTTTGGCGCAGAAGTATGACCGGTTTGCAGGGCAAGGCGCTCAGCTCGGCCTCATCAAGGGTGACGCGGCAACGATTGAGCAGTACGTCACCAATAAGGCCTTGGATGGGTTGTACGCCATGATCGGCGAGGAAGAACGCGCCATTCGTCAAAATCCGCTGGCGGCCGGCAGCGCGATCGTTGCAAAGGTATTTGGCGCGCTGAAGTGAATTTCGCGATGATCGAGCAATCAAGACGCACCGCGAGAATAGCCGACATGGCGCAATGAGTCCGGCAACTCGGCGTAGGCCGCCGTCACTTCGGGCTTCACGGTGTAGTGCTCAGTGAACTCGCTCGGGAATCGACAGGGTTTGCCGGTATCGAGGTTCAAACAAAAATATTCAATCTCCGCGTCGAGAATGCGTTTATTGTCGGACACACGCACAATCTCGAAACGACGAGTGCATCGAAGGCGCCCGTCACAGGCCACCAGCCAGGTTGCAATCAGCAGACTATCATCGAGCAGCGCGGCCTCGAGGTAGTCGACCCGCGTATGCCGTACCGCCATGCCGCGGCGAATCGAAATGCAATGCTCGAGCGGCACGCCGAGTTTAAAAGAATGCGCCCAGGCGATCCTATCCAACCATTGTAGGTAGACTGTATTGTTGACGTGCGCGTACTCGTCTATTTCCTCCGGCGCCACCCGGTGCAGGGTGGTGAAGGCCGACGGCAATCGTAGGGGCGGGTGCGGCATGATGAGACAATACTGTACCCGGCTCAGTAGGCAAAACTAAGGTCCAATGTTGACAACCTGCCCGCATCGGCCGCCTTGCCCGGGTTGCCCCCGATTCGGCGAACCGGGCATCGCCGCCTCGGCACGCATTGCGCTCGGTGAGCTGGCACGCACTCACGGTTTGCCGGAGGTGTCGGTGGTTTCGGGGCAAACTTCCGGATTTCGGCTGCGCGCGCGGCTGGCCATCCGCGGCCGCTTGGGATCGCCCAAGCTCGGTCTGTTCGAACTCGGTACGCACCGCGTGGTTCACATCCCGAACTGCAGCGTTCAGCACCCCTTGATCAACCAGGTTGCCGCGGTCGTGCGGCGCGCGCTCGTCGAAGCTCGCGTGACCAACTATTCGGACGGCGCTCATTTGGGGCTGGCGCGCTACCTGCAAGTGGTGGTGGAACGCAGCTCGCAAACGGCGCAGGTGGTGATCGTTGCCAATAGCGTCACGCCTGAACCCCTGGCAGCGTGCTTGGATTTGATCCGGGAAAGGCTGGGCAGTGCACTGCACAGCTTGTGGTTCAACGCCAATCGCGAACGCTCAAACACCATCCTCGGCCCCGACTTCGTCAATTGGTGCGGGCCCGAGAGCGTGCTCGAGCATTTTGGCGGAGCTGCGGTTCACTATCCTCCGGGTGCCTTCGGGCAAAACAATCTCGACATGGCACAGAACATCATCGAGCACCTGCGGGCGCAAATTCCGGAGGGCGCGCGAGTCACCGAGTTTTACGCCGGTGTCGGGGCCATTGGCTTGTCGGTATTGGCTCGCGCCGGCGAGATTCGGATGAACGAAGTGGGCGCGCACTCGCTGCGCGGGCTCGAGCTGGGCGTCGCCCAGCTCGATGCGGTGAATCGGGCGAAAATTTCGGTGGTTCCGGGGCCGGCGGGCGCCGCGTGCCTCGCGGCGTCCGGCTCTGAGGTGGTGATCGCCGACCCGCCGCGAAAGGGCCTGGACCCCGAGCTCGCGGAGTACCTCGGTGAGCGGCCGCCCGAACGCTTTCTGTATGTGAGCTGTGGGCTGGAATCGTTCATCAACGACACTGCGCAGCTGACATCGCGCGGCAGGCTGCGTCTGCGGGCTCTCAACGCTTTCAATCTATTGCCGTTCACCGAGCACATCGAAACCGTAGCCCGCTTCGAGCGCGCCTGACGCCACGCCGATCCGCAAGCGCTGATCACGCCGCGCGCTCGAACTCAAGTCGTGCGCTCGAACTCAAATAGCGCGGTCGAGCGCCGTGCGGTCCCACTGTCCAAGATCGGCGGCGGCCTCATAGGTGGATTGGAAGAAACGCAGCAACATCTCGTCGGGTTCCGGCGCCGCGCGCAGCGCTGCGTACGGCAGCAGAAATTCCCGCGCTTTTGAGTCGTAGCGTGCAGCCGCGGGTTCAACCACGCGCTGCGCATACCCTTGGGGTTCCGGATAGGCGTAGGCATAAAACGCGGGCTGGAGCGTGCTGCCGCCGCCCGGCCAAAATCCGCAACTGCTGCACTCATGCGAGTACGCTTCTATCATCACGCGATCCGGGCAGTGCGGTACGCCGCCCGGATGCTTCGGGGCGCGCCGCCCTGAGAAGCGTGTGGCGGCAAGATCGAAGCTACCCCAGAAAAAATGCACCGGGCTCTGCTTTCCGGTAAATCGACCGCGAAATCTTTTCATCACGCGATGAGTATTGAGGAGAATCCGCCAACATTGATGGGCAGCTTCCGCCTCGTAGCTGGCATGCTGCGAGTCCCGTGAAAAAGGAATCGCCGTTTCGACTTCGACCGGAGACGGATAGATGCCCGGATCGATTCCGAGGCTGCGAAGCGTGCTCAAGTATTGCGCGAAAAAATCCGCCACGGTCATCGCCGTGAGCGCAAAGGCGTGTCGGGCGCCATCAGCTGTGCGAACAATCAGCTCGTGCGATATGAAATCGAGCTCCACGGTGACGGAGCGATTTCCACACGGCATCGGTGATGTCGTCAATCCCCGCTCCGTCATGTACAGAGCAGCCTGCCACCAGTGGTTTTCCATGGGCGCCAGAGCGAGGCGAGTCTTGCCCACGATCTGCGTCCACATGTGCAGCGTGTCGTAAGTACCCTGCCACCCGCGGGGCGAAAGATCAGGCCAGGCAAAGGAGGATTCAAGCGCCATTCCGTACTGTGTAGGATTTCCTCACGCGGCGCGAATGATTTCGAAAACCGCCCTGCGGTTTTGAATCGTGATCTTCACTGCAGCGCAATAGCAGGAGTTCATTTAGACGGGGGGTTGACGTAGAATAGTGTCAAGGCAGGAGATCATCTATGAGCGCTACAATGCGAATTGCTGGAGTCATCGTCTCGGGACTCGTCCTCTTTGGCTGTGCGACAACTTCTCAGAATCAGTCAAAGCCGGCGGCAACTGCGGCGGCGAAAGATTCCAACTGCCTGCCTGAAACGGGCAGTCGGCTGCCTGCCGGCAAATCGGGTTGCCGCGGATACGGGCGCTCATACTCCGATCAGGATATTCAAAGAACTGGTGCGACCAATGCCGGCGATGCGCTGTCTCTCCTCGATCCTTCAATCACCGTTCATAGATAAGCCCTAACCCCAAGGTCTTCGAGAATCATTTGCGCGCCCTTCTCGGCGATCATGGCCGTGGGCGTGTTCGTATTGCCGGACGTAATGGTCGGCATGATAGAGGCGTCGACAACCCGCAGGCGCTCGATACCGTGAACACGCAGGCGCGCGTCAACCACCGCTTCCGCATCCGTGGCGCCTCCCATCTTTGCCGTCCCCACGGGATGGAAGATGGTGGTGCCGATATCTCCCGCGGCTGCCGCGAGCGAATCGGTGTCATCGCCGACGCGAGCGCCGGGTAGAAATTCTTCGGGCGCGAATCCTCGGATGGCCGGCTGCGCCATGAGGCGCCGCGTGCAGCGAATGGCATCCGCGGCCACGGCACGGTCCTGCGCCGTGGCCAAATAGTTCGGCGCAATCATCGGCGGCGCCAAGGGATCGGCGGACCTGAGCCGCACGGTGCCGCGCGAAGTGGGGCGCAGATTGCATGCGCTCAACGTGATGGCCGGGTACTTGTGGAGAGGCTCCCCGAACCTGTCGAGCGACAGTGGTTGCACATGAAACTCGATATTCGCCCTGGGCTGGGCGGGGTCCGAGCGCATGAAAATGCCGAGCTGCGAAGGCGCCATTGTCAGTGGACCACGCCGGCGCAGCGCGTAGTCGATCCCCATCCATGCGCGCCCCAGCACTGAATGATAAGTTTCGTTCAGCGTCTTCACGTTGCTCACTTTGTAGATTGCGCGCTGCTGCAGGTGATCTTGAAGGTTCAAACCCACGCCGCGCCGCTCGATCAAGGTCTTTATGCCGAGCGGTGCGAGCCACGCGTGGCTGCCGATTCCGGACAAGCTGAGGATATGCGGCGAGCCGATTGCGCCGGCGGACAAAATGACGGTGCCGGCGGTGCGAACCTCGACGGTCTCGCCGTCGCGCCGAAACACGACGCCGCATGCACGGCCGTTCTCGATGATCAATCGTTCGACGAGAACGTGCATCTGAAGGTTCAGATTCCGGCGCGCGAGTGCGGGCTTCAAAAAACCTCTGGCCGCGGACCAGCGCCGGCCGCGTTTCTGGTTGACGTGAAAATAGGAGACACCTTCGTTATCGCCGCAATTGAAGTCCTCGATGGCAGGAACGCCGAGCTGAACGGCGGCATCGCGCACGGCATCGAGTACCCGCCAGGCGACGCGCGGCGCTTCGACGTGAAACCCGCCGCCGATTCCGTGGTGCTCGCTTTCGCCCAGGAAATGATTCTCCACGCGCCTAAAGGCGGGCAGCACGTCCGACCATCCCCAGCCCTCGAGTCCGAGCGAGCGCCAGCCGTCGAAGTCGGCCGCCTGGCCTCGCATGCTGATCATGGCATTGATCGCGGATGAGCCGCCGATCACCTTGCCGCGCGGATAGGCGAGCGAACGCCCGTTGAGCCCCGGCTCTTTTTCCGTCCGAAACATCCAGTCCGAACGCGGATTCCCAATGGTGAAAAGATAACCGGCGGGAACGTGGTACCAAATCCAATTGTCGCGTCCGCCCGCCTCGAGAAGCAGAACCCGCTGCTTCGGGTCAGCCGACAGGCGATTTGCCAAAATACACCCCGCCGTCCCCGCGCCGACGACAATGAAGTCATAGTCGCCTGCCAGTCGCTTCATGGCTGATCGTTTCCGGCGTCCTTCACGCCGATACGGGAAACGTCGGCCAACGATCGACGATTTTGCCGTCCTCGTACACCAGCAGATCTCCGAATTGCAAAAAGACCGCCTCGGATTGATTCGGTCTCAAGAACACGAAGTCATCGGGTTTGAGCACCACCGAGCGGGAACCCGTCAGTATTTCCTGGTTGCTCGAGCGGCCAAAGATGCTGTTGAACTCCAGGCCGGGCGGCGATTCCGGCTCCGCGAGCCAATGGCCGCCGTGAATGAAGTAGGCACGCTCTGAGTTGGCGTCGAAAAATCGCATCACCCCCGATAGCGCTTCCAATCCGGGAATCCGCGTTTCCCCGGCCGCCTTGATGACGGGAGTGGCGATGAAGGCTGCGGGGACATGATGAGTCAGGGTTTTCGTGTCGAAGTCGCGGGGCTTCACGAAGGCCGATCCTATGGCGAGCTCGGTGGCGACCGGATCACGCGCATGCAGGGAGTAGGTGGGGCTTCCGGCGGTGTTGAAGGTCAATTTGGACGTGTCGGGACCCACGTGCGAACGCACGACATCGACCGACTCTTGATATCGTTTAATGACCGCCGCGTATGCTGTGCCGGGACTGGGCATTTTCGGCACGTGCGGGTCGTATCCCATCAGTCCTGAGAATTCGAGGCTCGGGTGTTGCTTGATCAGATCGAGCGCCGCCGACAGATCTTGAACGCTCTGAAATCCGCCACGATGCAGTCCCACGTCGATTTCCGCGTTGACTCGAAACACCTGGCCTCGCGATTTCGCAATCTGTGCGTATTCTTGAATCCTCTGCGGCGTATCGACCAGCCACTGCGGTCTCAAACGGGCTATGCCCCCCGCCGCGAGTTGATCGCACACGGCGGCAACCTCGAGCGCCGGCAGCGGCTTGCCCAGCAGCATGTCCGCGCTTGACCGCACGTGCGCCGTGTCGAGCACCATCGGCCCGTTGAACACCATGAAACGCTCGGCACTTAAACCCCGTGCAATCTCCTCGATGAGCTTGGGTGAGGGTAAGGACTTCACCACGATCCGAGTCGCCAGCGTTGAGCCCTGCAGCGTGTTGCGAAGCGCTTGCATGTTCGCGCGCAATCGCGCGCGATCGATCAGCAGGACCGGCCTGGCGATGCCCGCCTCTCGCAGCGCTTGGGAGAGCGATAGAAAATACGCATCGTGCGATCCTCCATGATCGGGCTTGCGAAGTGCGAAGACGGTTGCCGCAGCGGCGATGGCAGCGCCTCCCAACAGCATGCGGCGACGAGTCCATCGGCTCGGCGGGAGTTGTTTTGCGTCAAGCATGGATGAAGAGCTCCCGTAAGTAGGGATTGAGGAAGCGGCCTTGGCTGTCGAGCGACTGGCGAACATTCATGGCATCGCGCCAGCGCGGATAGAGCGCCTCGAGATCGCGCGCTTTCAAAGAATGCAGTTTGCCCCAATGCGGCCGGCCGCCATGCCGGCGCAGAATGGGCTCGACCTGCGCGAACAGGCGCGTGTAGTCGTCCTTATAGTAGGCGTGAACGGCGATGGATCCCGAATCTCGATCGTAGAATGGCGACAGCCAGGCATCATCTTTGGCGATCGAGCGCAATTCGAGCGGGAAGAAAACGTCGCTGTGGTCAGCCTCAATCGCTGCCAGCACTTCGAGCATCGCCGCCATCTGCGTCTCGCGGGGCAAGTGAAACTCCATTTCGTTGAAACGCACGGGCCGCTCGTTGGACAGCAGCTTCCAGCTCTCGTCGATGGCCAGCTCCTCAGGTACGTCCGTGAGCGCAGACTGGGCGAGCCGGCGCCGCAACGGCGGAATCCAACCAAACAGATCGCGAAGGCGTTTCAAGCTCATCAGTGACTCGGTATCCAGGTCCGGGCCGCGCGGAATGACCTCCGCGTCGGTCGGGTCGGTGGTAATCACCGCCGAGTGTCCCGTAAAGGGCAGCGCAAAAAATTCGACCTTGCGATGCGCGGCGCACAGGCTGACCCATTCGGCAGCGGTTTTCTCGGTGGACTGGAGGAAAGTTCGCTTGCGCACCCGATGCAGGGAGGCGTTCTGAAGGGTGACTTGAGTGATGACGCCGAAGGCACCCAGACCCACGCGCGCCGCGGAGAAGACCTCCGGATTTTGCCGGGCGCTGCACTCGAGGATATCGCCGCCGGCGGTGGCCAGCCGAAAGCTGCGGATGGAAGCGTGCAGGGCTTGGTATTGTGCGCCCGTTCCGTGGGTGGCTGTTCCGAGCGCTCCCCCGAGGGACTGTTTGTTGATGTCGGGCAGGCTCAACATCTCCTGTCCTATGGCGGCCAGTGCCGGTCCCAAGTCCCCCAGCCGCGTACCCGCCCACACGGTCGCGATATTGCCGGAAGGATCGTGGTTGAGGATCCCGCTCATCCGGTCGAGAGAAACAAGGGTTCCATCCGTCGGCACCAGCGAGGTAAATGAGTGTCCGGCGCCTACCGGCCGGATCGGCGCCGCCGTCTTGCGCAGCAAGTCCACCAACTCATCCTCCGAACCCGGGGCGGCACGCACGGCAGGGTAGCTGCTCGCGCTTCCCGACCAATTTCTCCACAGCAGTTTTCCTTGACTGTCGCGCAGCTGCGGCGGGGAGGCAGGCTCTCGATCGAACCACCATTCGCGCCCAAGCTCGGTCCCAACGAGGGCCGTTGCCGCGGCGCCGACACCGATTCCAATTGCCGCACGCCGTGTCACAGTCATCCCAGGCTCCTAATTCGACATGAATGCAATCAACGCGTCGAAGTCCGCCGTCGTGCACGTGAAGCATTGTCCGCCTGGGGGCATGCCATTGAAACCCGTCAATACATGTTGGACCAACTCCGGGTTGCCTTTTTTCAATCGCGAAAGCCACGCGGCGCGATCGCCGGTGAGGGGTGCGCTTGCCTGCGCATTGGCGTGACAGGCGCGGCAGGAATGATCGTAGAGTGCGGCCAAGCGCTCATCGGCGGGGCGCAAGGTTGCAGCCCGCACGGCTGTTCGCGCCGCCTCCGCGGGCGATGGCGCCGAGTCGCGATGGCATGCGCACAACAGGCCACTGAAAACGATGCCGCCGACGAGCCAGCCACGCGTGGCTGTCGAGACCAAAATTGAGGCGCGCATCATGTGCTCGAGTCTCTCTCAGGTCACCGTTTCGCCCGTTGCCGCGGGATACGTGACGTAGCCTTCAGCCCCCTGCGAATACCAGGTTTTCTGATCGTCCGGATTGAGTTCGATGTTGTGCGCGAAGCGATAGGGCAGGTCCGGATTTGCCAGAAATCTTCGTCCGAAGGTGATGGCGTCGGCGGCGCCCGCGGCAATGGCTGCCTGTCCGCGCGCAAAGTCGTAATCCGAATTGAGCACCAAGGGTCCCTTGAATACCTTGCGGATGAGCGGCGCCACCAGCGGACGATCCGATTTTCCGAATGTGCCGTGAGGGCCGGGCTCGCGCAATTCGAGAAATGCGATGCCGAGCGAATCCAGAATCGCGGCCGCGGCCGGAAACAGCGCTGCTTGATTGCTGTCGTCAACACCTTGCGAATCGCCGTTCGGCGAGAGGCGCACCGCGGTTCGCTCCTTGCCGACGGCGCCCACCAACGCCTCGACAACCTCGCGCAGCAAACGCACGCGATTCTCGATCGAACCGCCGTAGGCGTCGCTGCGCTTGTTGCTGCCGTCGCGCAGGAATTGATCGATGAGATAGCCGTTCGCGCCATGCAGCTGCACGCCGTCGAAGCCGGCGTCGACGGCATTTCCGGCTGCGGTGACGTAATCGCGAATCAGGCGCGGGATTTCCTCGATCGCCAGCGGCCGTGCCTCGACGTAAGGCTGCCTGCCATCGTAGGTGTGAGCTTTGCCGGGTGCGGTGGTCGCACTGGCGGATACCGGCTGAACGCCGTGCAGCGAAGGATGCACGGTCCTTCCCATGTGCCACAGCTGCGCGAAAATTCGGCCGCCGGCCTGGTGCACGGAATCCGTGACCACTCTCCAGCCTGCCACGCGCTCCTTGCCCCACAGTCCGCCGGCGTAGGGCCAACCGCTTCCCTCCAAGCTGATTCCGGTCGCTTCTGAAATGATCAACCCGGCCGCCGCGCGCTGTGCGTAGTAGGCGGCCATGAGGTCGGTCGGAACGTGGTCGCGAGTGCCGCGGCCGCGGGTCAGAGGGGCCATCCAGATTCTGTTGGGGCAGTGGAGGCGGCCGATTTTGATCGAGTCGAATAGCGTGGTCATGAAGTCCTTCGGTAAACTTGCGGATTGCCCGGATATGCTAGCAGGATGCATACTGCCGCCCCCCGCGATAGAGAAAAAATGCCGTGACTACTTTGAACTCGATCAGCCGGCGCGACATGCTCGCCATGGGGTTATTGGCGGCACTTCCGGGCACACTGCTCTCAGAAGCGGCGCGCGCGGCAGCCGCTCCCCCCAACACAGCTGCCATGCAGGCATTGGATCGCTTCATTGCCGGCTATTGTGAGGCGATGAATGCCCCCGGGCTGACGTTGGGCCTTGCCGGCGCAGAAGGGCCGCTGCGCGTCTCTTCCTATGGCTATGTTGATATTGCCGCGAAGATTCCCGTATCGCCGTCCCATTTGTTTGAGATCGGCTCGATCACGAAGTCGTTTGTGGCGCTGGTCATTCTGCAGTTGCATGAGGAAGGCAAAGTGGATCTGCAGGCGCCGATTCACGGCTACCTTCCGTGGCTCGCCATGCAGACCGACTTTGGCGACATTCTCATCCATCATTTGTTGACGCATTCAAGCGGCATGCCCGATGACGCCCCTTTATTTCCAAGCTCGCCGCAGCGAAGGCCCCGGCAGGCCCTCAAACCCGGGACGGAATTTCATTACTGCAATTGGGGTTACGACGTTCTGGGGCACTTGATCGAAGCCCTCGACGGCCGCTCGTGGTCCGCAGCGGTCAACGAACGTATCTTGAAGCCGATCGGCATGTTGGATACGGCGCCGATCATCACCAGTGCGGTGCGCCCGCGAATTGCCCAAAGCTACGTGCCCTTGCACGACGATCGGCCTTATCCGCGCCACGCTCCCATCGTGCCGGCAGGCAACTTGGCGGTCGATTTTGCGGCAGGGTCCATCGCATCGACACCCAAGGATATGAATCTGTACATGCAGGCGCTGTTGAATCGCGGCGAGATTCACGGTCGCCGAATAGTTTCCGAAGAAAGCTTTAAACTCTTTTCCACTCGTCATATCGCGGCGCCGGCCTTTGGTCCGACGGCAGGCTATGGCTATGGCATCGCGATTGATACGCTCGATGGCCATGTCCGACTCAGACACACGGGCGGCATGGTGTCGTTCATGTCGGCCATGCATTTGGATTTGGATTCCCGATTCGGCGCATTCGCATCGATCAATGCGCAGTTGGGCTATCGGCCCAATCCGGTGGTGCAACTCGCGCTGCAGCTGTTGCGCTCCGGGAAAGAGCACACCAAACCGCCCGCAACTCCGGAATTTGACGGCGCTGCAAGAGTAGAGGCTGCGCAGAGCTACGCCGGCGTCTACACCTCGGGCGCCGGCCGGCGCATGGAGGTTAAAAATGCGTCGGATCGGCTGGCTCTCGCCGTTGATGGACACAGCATTCCGCTGCAGCAGTCCGAGGACGGCAGTTTCATCGCCGCGCATCCCGGATTTGAACTGTTTCCAATTGTATTCGAGCGCGCCGCGGCTTCGATTTCGGCAGATCCGCCGGACAACTCGAAGCGACCCATCACGGCGTTGTCGAGTGGGGCAGAGTGGTTTGCTCGTGAGGGATACCGAGGACAGCCGCCGCTTGAACCGTCCACCGAACTGGCCAGATATGTCGGAAAGTATTACTCGGAGAATCCCTGGTATGGCGTCATACGGGTGGTTCAGCGCCAGCGTCAATTGTGGATGGGCGGAACCGAGCCGCTGACCATCGTCGGCAAGCATTTGTTCAGGGTTGGAGAGCAGCCTTCAAGTCCGAGTGTTGTCGAGTTCTCGGAATGGGTGGACGATACGCCGCAGTTGCTTTGGTTCGACGGTGCGCAGTTCAGAAGAGTCGGGGATGTCAATTCCTGACCGTGGCACCCCTCGTGCCTTTCGACACGAGGGGTGCTGGGAAACAGAATCTATAAGACGCTAGAATTTATAAGACGCTCTCACACTCCAGAATGCGCCGGGCAAGTCATAGGTCGCCGCATCGTAGCCATTGAGAGTGCAGGTGAAGCAGATCGGGGGATTCACACCGAAGAGATTGTTGACCCCCAATGCGATCTTCATGCCGCTTAGCGTGAAGGCATCGCGCCACTCCAGTTGTACATCGTTGTAGACCACCGTGCGCAACGTATGGAAATCGGTTGCCGTCTCGCAACCCTCTACGCCGATCACCGGGGCGCTGGAGCAAGGCTCAGTCACCGAGTGAATGTATCGAATGATCCAACTCGCCTGCCAGTCGCTGACGGTCCAGCCAATCTGCGAATTGATGCGTATGCGGGGAATCGAACCATTGTTGGTCTCGACGCCGACTTGACGCGTTGAAACATTGCCGAAGTCATCAACGGCTTTGTAGCTATCCACATAAGTGCTCTGGACCGAAACCGAGGGACGGCCCAAGGGCGTTGCAGTTCCGACCCAGTCGATCTTCAGATCGACGCCACCCGTGGTGATCTCGCCGAAGTTCTGCAGGAAATTCGTCGGCGGCTTCAGATTGCCGCTGGGCCCGCGACTAAAGGAACGGCACAGCACAGGATCGGTTCCACCTGCTGCGATGCAAGCATTCAACAACCCTTGAAGATCTTCCGCCTGAATCGCGCCGGTGACCTTGTGATGATAATAAGTCGTTTCGGCCGTGAGCTTGTCGGTGATGCCGGTCTCGGCCCAACTCGCGTGATATTGCAAGCCCACCGTATAGCTGTCCGATTTTTCCGGTTGCAGCGCCGGGTTGCCGCCGGTGAACGAAGTAATCTGCGTGTTCGCCTGCACGAATCCCACCGGCACGCCTTGGGCTACGCAAGCCTTCTGCAGCGGCGTCACGGGCGGTCCGGTGACGACTGCGCCGCTCGTAGGTCCGCACGGGTCGACCACCGTCGGGCCGAATTGCGTCAAGCCGAACAGTTCGCCCAGGTTCGGCGCACGAAACCCCTTCGAATAGGTGCCGCGGAGAGCCAAATCGTTGATCGGCTGCCAGCGAAAGCCGAGTTTACCCGTCGTGGCGCTGCCGAATGTCGAATAGTCGGAGTAGCGTACCGCGCCGCTCGTGTCGAAGGTCGGGAGCAACGGCAGATTGAACTCCGCATAGGCCTCGTTCACGTGGTAACTCGAGTTGACCGGAAACGCCGGAGAATCCTGTGATTCGCCGGTTGTGCGCAAAGGGTCCGGGTTGAACGCACCGATATACTTGCGGTGCTCCACGCCGACTGCAAATCCCGCCGAACGGTCCTGGATGTGAAACATGGTACCCGTGATGTCGGCCGAGACCAGCGCCAACCTCTCGTCGCTCGAATCCAACTGCGTTGCGCGTATGTAGTTGATCATGGCCGGTGTCATGGGAGTTCCCTGTCCGCCGAACAGATTGAGCGGCACGCATCCCGGCACGGCGTTGCAAACAGTCACGTCGCCGAGCGCGAGCTTGATCTTCGCGATATTGAATCCGTTGAGGAAGGTTTGCTCGGCCTTGTTGTCGGAATACGCGGCATTGACCTCCCACTTCAGTCCGTTCCAGAAGTGCAGATCTCCGTCCATACCCACGTTCAGGTAATAAGTGTTCACGTCCTGATTGAAGATGCGGGGGCCAACCTCGACCGGGCGTTTGGTGATGAATCCAAAGTTGGTCGCAGGATCCAACGTGATGCCGAAGGGGTTGTAGGGATTATTAAAGGCGACCGTAATGGTATCGGCAATGCCGCCGGAACCGGCGAGAGGTCCGACGAATATGGGTTCCGGCGCCGCCTGGTTCTGCGACTGGCGATTGTTGAACAGTCCTTTGGCATGCACTCGGAAATCGTCGTTGACGTTGTAGGCAACATTCGTAAAGATCGATTTGCGCTCCGACGGCGTCAAAAGGTCGTTGAAGGGCGCGAAGTTGAAGCGATCCTTGCTGCCGACGAAATTGTGGTACGTGCCGCCGGTGGGATTGAACGGATCCCACGACGGGACGGTGGTGCCGTTGTTCAGCGTCACGTTATAGTAGTGGGACTGATCCGGTGTGCAGGATCCGTAAGCGGGAGGCGCCACGCGCGGATCGCAAAATATGTCGCGGCCTTGAAGTGTGCCGGAACTGCCCGCAGAGAGACCCGCGAGCGGTTCGGGAACCGCGGATTGCCACCATTTCGATGAACTGATCGCGTCTTGGTTGTAGTAGTTTGCCACGAACACGGCGGAGAATTTTTCGTTCGAGCCGCCCAGCGTCAGGGTTCCCTCCGTGGCCCGGCCGCCTTTGCCGTACTCGCCGACATAGCCGGTGATTTCCGCACCATCGAACTTTTTGCGGGTGATGACGTTGACCACGCCGGCAATCGCGTCGGATCCGTAGATTGCCGATGCGCCGTCCTCGAGCACTTCGATGCGCTCGACGATGGCCAAAGGTATCGTATTGAGATCCGCGCTGCCGCTCACACCGGAAGCCGAGGATTCATTGACCCAGCGGATGCCATCCACCAATACCAGGACGCGCTTCGAGTCCAGGTTGCGCAAATCGACTTGGGAGGATCCCGCACCGATGCCGCCGCCGTCCGGGGGGTAGCCGAAGTTGCCGGAAGAATTGAACTTGGTGTTGAGAGCACTGCCGCCCGTGGTTAGCTGTTGAAGCAGCTCGCCCAGGCTTTGTATATTGGTTTTATCAATGGCATCGCGGTTGATGATCGATACCGGCTGTTGCGCCTGCGCACCTTCCCGGGCGATGCGTGAGCCGGTGACAATCACCTGTTGAAGCTGATCTTGATCTGCTATGACAGTCTGCGCTGGAGCCGCTCCGCCAAAAAAACCCAAGAGAATTGCCGCAATAAGCGGCGCAAGCCCATCGGTTACGTTAGTACGCATGTTCATCCCCATTTATATGTATGTCGACGTTGAATCGTCGTAAAGACGAGTCCAACTCTTTTTTTGTACAGGGGATTCGCGCCGATTGAAAGCCCGATATTATTTATGACGCCGGTGAATGGCTGATATACCATGAAAGGCTTGCCATTTTCTCCGAGGTGGCCTATGTCTGGGGGTCGGGTGGAACCTTAATGAAACTACTGCGCTATGGACCACCGAAGAGCGAAAGACCGGGCCTTCTGGACAGCAAGGGGGTGATCCGCGATTTATCGGCTCACCTCGATGACATTTCTCCTGAAACAGTGACGCCG
>Ga0137413_10000019_pt1 | contig 38445 bp, 59 predicted proteins | sample CZODoug2_1_16fun_FD_108280 | JGI IMG/M metagenome (GOLD analysis project Ga0137413, IMG submission 108280) | Vadose zone soil fungal communities from Angelo Coast Range Reserve, California, USA - CZODoug2_1_16fungal (Illumina Assembly) | ecosystem: Environmental > Terrestrial > Soil > Vadose... | reverse complement strand
TGATCAACGCGATCGCGGCCAAAGTCGACATCGGGCCGGAGGAGTTGGCCGCGATCACCGCTGCGGCGGATGCCGGGGCCGCCGCCGCCCTGGCCGCGCACGCGGACGAACTCGCGGCCCGGGTGGTGGCCGCGCTGCCGGCCGACGTGGCTGCCGGGGTAGCCAGCGCAGTGACTACCGCCGTCCGTCAGGTCTTTGCCGCCGCAGCCGCCGGCTGAGGGCGTCATGCGACCGATCGTGGTGACCGGCCAGCACCGCCCCCCCGAGCGGTTCATGGTGCTGGTCTGGGGGATGGTGATCGCAGCGTCGTACGCCGCCGGCCAGCCGGTCTCCCCTCAGCTGGCCGCCATGCTGCCCGGCTGGGGAGTGGTGGGCTGGTATGCCATGTTCGGGGCCGGCGGTCTCTTGGGGGCGCTGGGGCTGCTCTGGCCCCGGCCGGAGCCGGGGCTGTGGCTGGAGCGGGCCGGGATGTTCGGGGCCGGCGCCCCAATGATCATCTTCGCGGTCGCGGGGCTGACCGCGACGCGTCGGGTGTCGATCGGATTTGGACTCGCTGCGATCTGGGGAGTTGCGTGTGGGTGGAGGATATTACAAATCAACCACGATCTGAAAAAGATCAGGCATGCAGAGGACGGATCGAATGGCAGCGGGATGGATTGAAGTTGCGGCAATTGCCGTAGGTGGTGGGGGTGGCGCGGGACTCATCACCTCGCTCGCGCGGATGCTGATGAGCAGTTCCTCCAATCGTGCCGTGGCCACGAAGACGCAAGTTGAGGCGTCCATGCTCATGGTGGATCAGCTTCAGGACGAAGTGCATGCCGCGCGGGAAGAGGTGCGTGAGACGCGCACCGAGGTAGCGCAATATCGCATCGTTGTTGGCAAGATGAATGACGATATCAATACGGCCCGGGGGACGCTCGCAAGGATGATTGGCTGGATTCACGAACCCGACATGTCGATAGAGCGATTGCGACTCCGGGTGCCACGGATCCCCGCAGAGAATGGAATGGACGTATGAAGATCTTTGGACGTGAGCCGGCGCTGATTGCGTCGTTCGTCACGATCGTGGTGGCGAACCTCGGAGCGTTCGCCTTCCACTGGTCGACGGACACCGAGTCACTGGTCAACGCCGTGCTGCTGGCTGGCCTGGGGCTGCTGGTGGCCGCCGTCGTGCACGACGGACTCTCGGTTGCCGTGGTCGGCCTGGCCAAAGCCGCGCTGTCCCTGGCCGTGGGGCTGGGCTGGAACCTGGACGCACCGCGGCAGGCGCTCCTGATGTCCCTCGTCACCGGGGCGGTGACACTGTGGGCGCACGGTACGGTGACGGCGCCGGTCGGGCCGGATGGGAGCCGGATCTGATGTCCGAGGAGCACATGCGCGGTACCGGTATCGGTGAGATACTGAACCGGTTGGCTCGAATTGAACACCTACTCGTGCTAGTGGTACGGGCGGTCTTGACAGAGGGAGAACGGATCATGACAGACATTCACGGCGAACTTGCCACGATGCTCAGCGACCTGACGGACAAGATCGCGCAGGTGGACACCGACCTGTCGCGGGAGCTGGCCGACTTCGCGGCCCAGGTCGCGCCGAAGCTCAGCGATGACGAGAAGGCGCAGTTTGCCGGCATCGCCCAGAAGCTGACTGACTTCACCGCCTCCATCGACACCGCTGACCCGGCCCCCGCGCCGCCCGCGCCAACCGCCTGACCTCCCGTCACAATGAAGCCCGACTCCGCGGTTACGGAGTCGGGCTTCATTGTGAGTCCACGTCACAGCTTCAGCCCGGTGTTGACCTCGATGACATGACAGAGCCTCTCGACGTCGACTCCGGTACGCGATAGGCGGCATCGTAAATGGCATCATGCAAGTCTGTTGCAAAATCAGACGTACCCTCTTCCCACAGTACCCACAGCAGATCCTTAGCTTCATCGTCGGTCAGGTCGATGCGCATGCCACTCGGCGCGAACAGTCTGGTTACGTTCATGTTAGCCCCGCAGGTGGCTCGCCAGGCATCCCCGGGCCAGGGAACAAGTGCGGGTACCCCCACGGCTCTTGGCTGTCAATCAGCACTGCGCCACCATCGATGCGCCGGAAGTCGATGGAGTGGCCCATGTCGTAGGGGCCCATGGTCTCGCGCCAGTAGGAACCTCGCATAGGGCTAGTGTCCCTAACGCTTTCGGGTACCGTCCACTCCTCGGTGGTGTAGTACTTCCCGCTGGGCTTGAGCAGCGTCACCGTGACCTTCACTCGAATTCTCCAAACGGTGCCAGGATCTCGTCAATGAAGTTGTCTGTGATGGGCTTTGGTTTGGCGTCGTACGCGGCCTGACGCTCGACAGCCTGGGTGCGCTTGAGTTCACGCACCTGGCGTGAAGCGCCACGACCTTGCCGTCCTGAGTAGCGGCTCATTCGTACCACGTCTCCCCGGTATCAAGATTGCGATACTTTGTTCGTCGGTCACCAGCGTCCTGCGGAAAGAAGCGCTCCGTGGTGTTGGGCTGGGCCTGGTCACGCAGCCACCGCCGGACGGTCTGTCGCGCAGGGTCGCTGTCGAACACGTTGGCTAGGTTGTTGGGGGTTAGCGCCTCAAGCACGCTAACGAACACGTCCAGAGGAGCAACTCTAGAGAGATTGTCTGCGATGTTGTCGAGGCCTTCGTACAAGCTCGGATTCCATGTATCTGCGTCGCTCATTGACATGCCCTCTCAGGTATCGCTGGGGTGGGTAGTGTGCGTACGCTCCTGATCCTTGAGCCAATGCCGGGCAGCCGCGCGATTGTCGTAACCCTGGTTGCCGTACTCGTCACGGGCCAGCGCCTTAAGCACGCGGAACAGCACTCCGTCGTCTACTCGCATATTCGCGGCGAGTGCGTCGAGGTTTTCATATAGGCTATCGTCGGCGGCGGTCACAATTCCTCCACGTATCTCTCGATGATGCTGGCAATCTCGGCAAAGGTCATGCCGTTGTCGTTGTCCTGGAACAGCGCGTTATCCATGTAGCATGAAGGTGCCGGGTATCTGCCGCCTTTACTACGCATGCCTGCCCACTCCACGACACTCTCGGGCAACAGGCTGGTTTCGGTGTCGTACCGCAGCATGGGATCGTCGCGGCCCGCGGCCAGGGACGGCTCGGGTGGGTTGATCACGTCGTCCTCGACAGCGATGTCACACAGCACCCCCAAACAACAGCGCAAGCCGTTGACGTTGCCCAGCATTGAGCGGCCCTGCCTGACGGCGGGGTCCCGCAGTTTGGCCACCCAACGCTCTGCGATGTCGCGCTTCATCAGTGCTTCCCCCAAATCATCCATTTGTCATTGTGAGGATCCCATTCGGCCTTCAGTTGGCCGGCCGCCACCATTTCGAAAACCCCGGCGATGTCTGTACCGAGCTTGTTGGCGGCAACCGAAGCGGTTCCGAGCAACGTCGGTACCTGCGCCCCGCAGCATTCGCAGACTTCACCCGGGAAGTCGGTAGTGTGTCGGCAAGTCTCCGGCGACGGACACACATTGTGGAGCCGAGGGTGATGGCGAGCCATCAGTGCTCACTCTTCCGTTCGTAGCGGTGTCCGCTGTCGGCGGCCCACTGCTCGCCCTTATCGCGGTAGGCATCGACCACGCCGAAACGGAACACGTCATCAGCCGTGGGTACGTGGATCTCGTCGGGGACCCGCCACATCTCAGCGGGGTCGGTGCGGTTCCACATGTACTTGTTGCCGTAGAAGCCTTCAGTGAAGTGGTAGTTGGGCTCGCTCATGGCTCAGACCCCATATTCGCAGTCGTCGTCGTGCCGGATGTTGAACTCACGTACCGGGCAGCCACAGTCCCCGTCGAAGGGCTCGTAGGGGAAGTAGTCGTTGGCGTCTACCCACGCGGGGCGCAGAACCTCGTCGCGGGTGTCTTCGGTGGCTACGTACAGGGCGTGGGCCTCCGTGTGCATGCCGGCGTCTTCGAACTCGTGGATGAGTTGGGCTTCCTGGCTGGTCACTTGGTGCCTCCGGGGTCTGTTTGCGGTTCCCGTCCTCTGCCTTACGATGTAAGCATATCACGCTGATGCATGCGATGCAACTATCGCCACAACGTGCTGAGCATGTCGACAGCAGGTGCGTTATTCGGTATTGCGAGATTCGCGCGCAGTCGATCCGACAGGTCATGACGTCGGCGCGGTACTGGACGTGGCGCGCGGGGTGAGGCAAGCTGTCCGACCTGCAGGCTGAGCCACACCCCTCCGATCAAGATCAACACCCAGCCCGACTCTGCCGCGTGCTGCCTCCCCAGCCAGCTCAGGAGCGCCACCAGGCCCGCGCCGGCCACCGGTAGCCCGAGGTGCAAGCCGAGCATCCCCAGCCAGTCTGGGCGCGGACGGGGGCGCCGCGGGGTGCTCCGAGGCTGCTGCCCCCAGTTGTCGCGCGGCGCCGCACCCATCGCGGGGTGCGGCGCGCGCCATGCCTCAGCTCTTGCCGCCACCGGGCTTTCCTCCTCCGGGCCGGTGCCCGTCTCCGGGCTTGTTCCCGCTGTTGCTCGATCCTCCGCCACTGCCGCCTCCTGGTCGCGTGTTGCTGCTGTTGCTGCTAGATCCACTACTCGCCATTCTTATGCCTCTCTTTCTTGTCGTTATCCGCGAGCGATGTACCGCGCCCAGGCGCCTCGCCCCTGGGCGATGGCGTACCTGTGCGCCGCCATCCAAACCAGGACGGTTCTAGCGGTTTCCGTGTCGACCCTAGCCTTACGGGCGATCATTGAGGGAGTCCAGGTTTTGGCGCTATGGGCGTTTAGGATGATCTCAATCGCGTCGGCTACGGAGTACTGGTCATCGGTCAGCTCGTACATCTCTCGATCTCCCTCTTTGTCGTTGTTGATATCAGCGTACCACATGATCGCTCATTACGCAATGCTCGAATCAATGTGATGCGCTTAACGCCACGATGCTTGACATCGTGAATTAGCTTATGTATAATTAACATATAAGCAAACGAGGGCGGGAGCCGAAGATGATGCGGATAGAGATCAAGAGCACCGAGTGGGAGATCGAAGAGATGACGAAGTCGTACATGGAAGACGCTAGTATCACCGCGGCGCAGGCGCGGGCTTGCGCGGACACGGAGTACGCCTGGCTGATCAACAACACCGGCACCAAGATGAGCGGATGGAGCTTCACCGGCGGGGTGTTCTCCGGCCAGATCCGTAACGATGCCCTCAGTCAGATCATGTCGCTTCTGGTCGAAGCTTCGGACTATGTACTTGAGCACCTTGACGAGGTCTTTGAGCTAGCTGAGTAGAAGAATCAGGGCCTGAGGGATTCGCTCCCCAGGCCCTGATTTACGTGTGTCGAGATAACGTTATCTCGAATTGCCCCTACGCGAGCACCGCCCAGGCGGGCAGCCGGATCGTCGCTAGGCCGGCGCGGAGCCGTGCTTCGATCTCCGCGAGTGGCGACTCCAGGTCCACCCGCCACTGCGTCACCCGGGGGGCGGTCAGGGCGAGCGCCGCGTCAGCGTGCTGGCCGAACGCGTCGCCTCGTGCCGGTACCAGCGGGATCGAGTCGAGCGTGGTTGCCCAAAGGATGTGCTCGCGGTCCCCCGCAGGCAGGTCGGACAGCAGCAGATCTCGCACAGCGGGGCCGGAGTCCCGGTCGGGCGGGGCGCAGGGGGGCCGCTGGCTGGCTGGCTCCGTCTCAGCCTCGCGCGCGGCCACTGCCCGCAGCCCCGCGGAGTGCCGGCGCCGGTCGATGACCAGCCCGACCAGCGGCAGTGACAGGAAGAACAGCCCGATTGCCGATAGCCCGAATGCCACTTCTAGTCCCGTGATGTTCATCTTCCCATCCCACTTCCGCCGCACACCGTGCACTGAATGTATGTCCGCGCTGGCTTGCCGTGACGCCAAGTTGACTAGCGAGGGCGCCTGCCAGAACAGGCACCCTCGCCGCATTGCCGGGCCGCGACCTTCCCCAATCACGATCCCGCTCCCATCATCCCCGGGTCCCCCAGAGAGATTGAAGTCTTTGCGATGACCCTACTCGAACGGGTTGAGTGTTGCGAGGTACGCGCGCGCCGTCACCTTGTCCGCGTCGGTCGGCTCGGCGAGTACGTTGGCTGGCTTGAAGCCGGTCACCCGCGCCGGCCGTTGCGTCATGCGCCCGAGGATCTGATTTGATGGATGCACCTTGCCGACCTTGCCCTTGAGTTGCGGCACGAGACCGGAGCCGGACAGGTACTGCCCCTCGATCTTCATTGGAATGTGATCGAACATCTCAGTGATCGGACCGTCGAGTACCGTCACGTCCGCGATGATCGTATCGAACGTCTTGCCGGGGTTCATGGTTGATTCACGGTTTGCCTCGAACCCGGTCACCGCGACAAGCAGCAACCGCCCCTGAAAGTCTTCGGCCGTAATGAACCCGGATCGTGCGTCGCTGAATGGATCGGTCATGATACGTTGCGCCTCGTTTCGTTGTGTAGGTGAGGGGCCGCGCGGTGCGCCACCGCGACCCCCCCGTTTAGGTGAACTCAGGCCCAGACCCCTCTGCAACCCGAGTGACGCACTGCGCCCCATGGCCCGACTTGAACGGGCTGTCCGTTGCCGGCGGAATTTCACCGCACCCTGAGCATGGGAGGTTCTCGCCTACGATCACCGACCGCAATCGATGAAGGAGGTAGCCAGAGGACTTACGTGACACAGCTCAGCGGCCATCTGTTCGATGTGTCACTGCCTCGCCCTCATGGCCCGACTCGAACGGGCTGCCCTCCACGTGTGCACTCGTGTGTGCACGCCCGGGGCATGAGGTGCTCGCGGTTCGTGTGACCCGGACCCTATCCGGACAGTTCCCGCGAGCTATTCAGTTGTGTCCGGGGACGCGAAGTGTGCTCTGGGCACGCCCCCGGACACGCGAACGCGTGGGACCTGAACCCACTTCGATCTCCCCCCAGAGATCGACGCGCCTTACCGCAACGTTCGGCATCGCTCGGGTTGAGGGTCCCGTCGACGCTCGTGGGTGGCAGGGGAGTCGAACCCCTCGTGTCGGATCCAATACCTGGGGAGGCGAATCCGTCCACCCTACCCTGATTCATTTCCACCCAGCGCGGAATCAGAACGCGCTGATCTTGTGCCGCCGTTCGGCGGGACTGCGACACGAGGGTGTGATCAATGTCTTAGCTACTCTTGCGCCGTCCGAGTAGCGTTGCCGCGTCGGTCCGACCGCGATCGGTGGCCGGTACCGCGTCATGCTTTCCGCCATGTCCCGACTTCGCGCTGTCCGAAGTCTCGTTGCTGCCGTGCTTCCCATCGCCGCGATCTTCGGCACGGTGTTCGCCGTGATATGCCATCATTAGCCTTTCTAGATGCATGTAGTTGTCAAGGGCTCCCAGTGCGGGGAGGGCTTTCCCGGTCCCTCCCCGCACCTCAAACACTACGCAGTAGCTATTGACTTGTCAAGAGCTTTCTTGCACGTGTTCTCCAGCTCCGTCGTCCAGGCGCCGGCCTTCACTGCCGCCCGCCACAGCGCGCTCGCTGCCTCTCGGGAGTCGACTCCCGCGGCCAGTTCTCTCCAGTCCCGCGCGTCCAGCGCTCCCGCCTCGGCCGCGCGGAGCCATGAGCTGGCCCAATCCGTTGAGACGGCCTCCACCGGCGCCGGTGGCGCCGGTACCCCGTCACCCGGGGGCAGCTCTGCCGGGGCCGCAGGCACCAACTCGGGACCGCTCTCGCCCACGAGCACCAGCCCAGCCGACGGTTGGGGGGATGCGATCGGGTCAAGCTCGCCCGTGGTGGGGTTCTCGATGTCGAGCACCGTCTTCGCGCCGACCAGCGCGACGCCGAGGGGACGCATCAAGCCCTTGCGCTTGCGCCAGGTCCGCACGTCCAGCGCGAGTTGTACCGCTTCCCACCCCGCCGCGATGTCCACTTCGTAGAGCTGGAAGCGGGGAGGGCCGGTGGCCGGGAGGTGCATCACGATTGCGGCCTGGCGGTCCATGCTCGGCATCGGGGCGTAGACGTGGGTGGCCGCGTCCCAGATGAAGTCGGAGTTTGCGTAGATCGCAAGTTGAATTGCGATCCGGCGCATGCTGTATTCGAAATCACCCTTTTCGGTCTTCAGGTCGCCGATCATGTACTCGCCCTTGATCGAAAAGGGGGGCCTTAGCAGCCGATCGAACTGTCCCGCCGTCTTGATCTGCGTATTGACGCACACGCGCTCGATGAAGTTGCGGTCTACCGAGTAGTTTGTGCTGTCCATGCCCCGCCGATACACGTCAAGGTGTCCGCGCCACATCTCCGGCGCGTAGACAACACCCACACGATCAAGCACATGCGTGAAGCTGTGCAGGGCGGTGCCCATGTTCGCTCCGGCTCGCGCTTCTGCCGCCTCCATCGCGTCGTTGCAGACCTTCTGAAGATCGCCCTTATCGTCTTCCGGATCGAGCGAAGCGGCTAAGCTATACAGATCTGACCGCTTACCGATGCCGTGCGCCACCATCCGCAGCTGCCATTGCTGCAAGTTCCACATGTCATCGACCGTGCTTGCGAGTGTCGTCGCTCGGGTCCACGGGATGATGTTGTTCGGATCTTCCCCCGGAACCGGGAGTAGCCGGCGCCCGAAGCGATCGAACCCGTACACACGTCGGGGCGAATCGAAGTCGTCGCTCATATCCTTCCGCTCCCATGCAGCCAAGCAATGAAGATCACCGCGATGATCAACGTGATGACCAGCCCGTTGCGAACCCCCCTCACGAGTGCCACCCCGCGATAAATGCAATAGCATAGATTGCAGTGAACATGACTGCCATCCAGACCACAACTTTCCTCATGCTGATCCGTCCTCTCGTATCATCAGTTCCGTCTGAGCAAGCGTATCACGTACGAGCTTGCTGAACATCGTGATTCCCAACTTCGTGAATCCGTCCTTCGACGCCAGCCAGCCCACCTCGTAGCTCCACCCAGGCGCGGTTACGTTTTGCCCCTTGACCTTGCGCGTGACATCGCGCCACAGCCACACCGCCCACGCCCGCGGGAGCTGTCCGTGCGGTGCGGCCAGGCGCACCGCGATGCTGTGCAACGGCGAGACGGTCACGACGTCCATCGTCTTGCGCCCCCGCGTGCCGCTCTCCCGTTCGACCGGCACGCGGGTCAGCCACTCATGCCCCTCTTGCACGGCGGTTGTTGCCCATACCCGCCAGCCCGCCTCGCGCGCAGTCTCGATCAACCGATCGATCGGGGCCTCGCCTGTTAGATCAAGAGTAAGCACAGTGCTCCCAGCAGGAGCGCAAGCAACGACGCGACGAATGGCACCATCGAGCATCCGACCGCGCCCTTGTTCTTCTTTGCCATGCGGCGCCGAACGTCAGGATTGTTCGAGGGGTTAGCGAACGTGCGGCAACAGTCACATCGCCCGCAATGATTTGCAACTCCCGATGACACTGAGCATGACCAGCACCTTCCCACTATCGTGCCTCTCGGCTGAGACGATCCAAGGCGCGGGCGAGGAGTGGCATACCTTGACGCACGTTGACCTTCATCATCTCGTGCCACTCGCCATACGGTCCTGGATTCATCCACGCGTTGATGGCCGCTTGAACGGCATCCTGATGATCGTATTTCTGGAGTCCGGCAGGTGTTGTCGGTGTAATCATCGCGTCCATCCTCTCGTGATTGGATCTATGAGCCTACTCGCTATCACGGTTGAAATCAAGTCTGACGCTTCGCCTCTACTACTGAATGCGGGCATCGTGATGTTCATGCGACGCGCCATATCCATCTGCTTTTCGGTCGGTTCTTCGCTGTTGCGTCGCCACGATGCTTTGCGCTTCGTGAGCGAACCGGCACCGTGATCGCGGGCCAGCTCCTCACCCCAGGACATCGCGGTGTCCAGCGCCAGCCGCCGGTGCTCGAACCGCATCGGGGCGCCGGGCTCGTGCACCGCGACGTTCCACCGGCCCCCGCCACCCGCCGGCACGATGAAGACGGTCGCTCGGCCGGCCGAGAGGAACGGCGTGCCGGCGGCCGTGTGCAGCCAGGACGAGTGCGACCGGGCGAACAGGTCGACGTCCAGCACCTCGAACTCGGTGCCGGTCTCGTAGGTCAGCGGGATCGATCCGCCCAGCTCACCCCCGAGGGTGAGGTCTTCCAGCGCGAGCCCGTCCGCGGTGAGCAACAGGTCCGCCAGGGACTCCTCCACCGGCTCCCGGCGCAGCGTCTCGTCACCCACCAGGTCCACCAGGCTGGCCAGCCGGTGCCGCCCCGTCACTCCGACCACGTCCAGGATCAACGCGTCGCGCTGCCCCGGGTGGGGCCGGAGCCCGCGGCCAGCCATCTGGGTGTAGAGGCCGCCGGAGGTGGTTGGCCGAGCGATGACGATGCACGAGGCGCGCGGTTCATCGAACCCTTCGGTCAGCACCATGCAGTTGCTAACTACCTGGGTATGGCCGTCGCGGAAGCGCTTGAGGATCGCGGACCGGTCGTGCCGGAGCAGCGCGCCGTGCACGACCTCGGTGACGATGCCGACCCCGTTGAACGACTCCGCGAACTCGTGAGCGCTGGCGACGGTCGGCGCGAAGAGGATGCCGGCCCGGTCGCTCGCGTGCTCCTGGTACGCCTTGGCGGTCAGCTCCGGCGCGAGCGCTTCGCTCAACGCGTCCCCCAGCTGATCTGCCTGGTACTCGCCGGCCGTCCGCTTGATCTTCCGGAAGTCCAGGTTCGGCACCCGGACCCGCTTGCCGCGCACCGGGAGGAGATGCCCCTCGGAGATCATGTCGATGATGTCCCGCCGGTACACCACTTTCTGCCAGATATCGCCCAGCGCCGCGCCGTCGCCGCGGGTGAGGGTGGCGGTGAACCCGGCCGCGCGTCCGCCCAGCGCGTCCAGGACGGTCCGGTACGAGGCAGCCGTGGCGTGATGGCACTCATCTACCACGGTCAGCCAGCGACCGCGCTGAGCCAGCGCGTCGAGGGTCCGGGGCCGGCGCACAGACTGGACGGTCCCGACCACCACGTCCGCGCCGGTCTCGTTGGCCGTGGCCTGCACCCGGCCGAGTCGCAAGAGTGGCGCGACCGCGCGCAGCTTGTCCAGCGCTTGATCGACCAGCTCTGTCGTGTGCACCAGGACGAGGGTCGGCTGACCGCCTCCGGCATGCACCCGCCGCGCGAGGTGCGCGAACACCACGGTCTTCCCGGCCCCGGTCGGTAACACCACGGCCGGCCGGTCGATCCCGGCCAGCCAGGCACCCTCGACCCGGTCGATCGCGGCTTGCTGGTATGGCCGCAGCGGGAGGATCTCACTCATACGACATCCTCCCGTCCCAGATCTTCGCCATGCGCCGATATTGCTCTGCCCGTTTCGGGTCATCGCATATGCGCGCTAACGCACGGTAGAGGTCACGAGTTTCGCGCGCTGTCATGTGCGCCGCGTCCATAGTTCATGATCTCGTAGATGCTTGAGTGCGCCCCGCATGCTCTCTGGCTGCGTGTGATCAGTGGAATACGCACAGCCCGTACAAATTCTACAGTACCATGACCACAGATTCCTCTTATCGGAGTCGAGCTTCTCAAGTTTGCGGATCACCATATACGGTTTCTGCCTCACGTCGTCACCCTCCCCGGGAAGTTAACGCATCCGACCGCGCCGCAATGCTTATCACAGATGCATTCTTCGGTATCATCTCCGCGGCACCATGAGCACTCCAGCACCGTCACGTCGAACACCGAACGGAGCGTGCGCACCGCGTCGGCCACCATGTCTCGTGGGAACGAGATGACCTCGACTTCGGCTGACTGCGCGGGCTTGCCGGTGACCTGACCGCGACCCTCGCGTTCCATCGTGACGGAGCCATCCGAGCTAAGCGCTACAACTTCCCACTCGTACCCATCCGCGCCGCGCACGATGGAGCCATGGGGTACGTCCGCCCACCTAGACACGTCAGTGCCCCTTGTGCCAAGTTGCGGTGTCTTCGCGGGTTAGCTCATGAGAGACGCGTACATGACCGTCAAACATGATCCGCATAGCCCGGAGCGAACTTCCTGAATCAAGCTTCTGTCGCCATCCGCCCCCGCAGGAGTCGCACAGGAAGCTGAACGTACCGTCTGTGTTCTCAACGATCGTCATCACGGTGTATGGATCGTAGCCGAAACTCACGGCGCCCCCCATTCCGCGTAGATCTCGGCAAGTCGATCCCGTACGGCCTTCTCGGCTGGGGCGGGGGTTGCGCAGACGGCGCGTAGATTTATGCATACCCCAGGAGTTCCGCTCTCCTCTAGCCGGGGCTCGATGGGTGCGGGATCATCGATGTCGAATTCCATCGATGATGCTGATGTTACTCCGGCATCCTTGAGTCGACCGCGAACACGGGCTGTGGCCCGCGAGTGATAGACCCTCACTTCCTGTAGCCTGAATCCGGCCGGCAAGAGCGTATACCCCATTACGTCATCACCAAATCCGCAACTCACGGCCAGGAGCGCATCGGATTCCCGCTCGAATATGGCCAGCGCTCTCTCGAACTCGTCCAAAACTGCCCACACCTTGAGGCTCACAGCGCACCTCGCTCCTGGAGGATCCGCTGAGCAAGGATGTTGATCGCGTTCGCGGCCATCTCCACCCGCGCCAGCGCCGCAGTATCGAAGTCGCGCAGCGTCTCGTCAATCTTGCTGGGCGTCGCTTCCCAGTAGAACCGCGCCATGTGCGCCATCGTCTGCGCGTCGCTATTCATGTCGTAACGGTCATCGGGGGTCGACTCGATAGCTACCAGCTTCTCGGCATTCACCCATTGAGTTCGATTGTTGTCATACCGTCGGATGAAGACCGATGCGCGCGTCTGGTATTCAAAGGTATTCTGCGGGCGGGTTGGCGTTACCACCGTAGCGGTAAAGTTGTCGTCGCGGCCATGCGCCCACGTGACCTTCGTGCCGATCGGGAAGTTGTTATTCACGTCGCTACTCCTGTCTCGTTTTGCTGCGCTGCGTGTCGTCCTCTTGCGTAATTATACGCAGACCTAGTAACATGTCAAGCATGAGTGACCAGGATGAGCCGGCGGGCGCCCCGCGGGCGCGCCGCTCCGGGCGCCGGACCGAAGTGGTAGCGAGGGTGCCGGAGCGGCGCAGCGCCAACGAGGGCAACCGCTATAGAAAGTATACAATTCCGACAAGTGTCATGATCGACCCGGACATGAGCCAGCGGATCGAGGCGGCCCGGGACCGCCTGGTATGGCACGACGGCATCGAGCGGAGCGTCCGAGTCAGCCGGGGGGCGGTCATCCGGGCGGCCCTCGACGCGTGGCTGCGCGCGGGTGAATGATCGGAGGCCCCGGACAGCCACCACCCGCTCCCGCCCCGGACGCTCGACAGCCGCCCCCGATTGCTCGGAAAGCGGCTGTCTTGAGGACGGATCGCGGCAGCCCGGACAGAGCGGCAGTGATCGCACATGCACGATAGCATGATCAAACTCGCTCGGGAACTCACCGCATCTGGATATGCCGTGTTCCCGATCGCATCGATACTAGAAAAGACGCCCGCGCGTGGCTGCCGGTGGAGGTCAGAAAGCACGACGGAGCCTGCGGCGCTGGCCGCGCTGGCCGCCCGGTACCCGGATGCCGAGGGCTGGGCGATCGACTGTGGGAAGTCCGGCGTGGTTGTAGTGGACCTGGACGAGGGGCCGAAGCATGGCCGGCTGCGCGCTGGCCGGGCCGCCTGGCGCGAGCTGGGCGAAGTGGAGCCGGCCACGGCCACGGCCACCCCCTCCGGGGGCCGACACCTCTTCTACGCGGAGCCGCGCCGCGCCGTGGTGGGCACCGACAGTACCGGCCGGGTGGCCCTGGACGTGGACGTCAAGGGGCTGGGCGGGTACGTGGTCGCCTACGCCCTGCCGCCGCTGGTGTGCAACCTGCCGGACCTGCCGGTCGTGGTGGTCGAGCGAATGCGCCGGGCCGCCGGGGACAGCGTGGGACCGGGTGGGACTGCGGGTGGGACTGGGGTTGCGGACCCGTTCAGCGGGCCGGCACGGGGCTTTTCCCGGGAAGAGGCCGCGGTGTACGTCGGGGCCGCGTTGGACCGACTCCGGGGTGCTCAGCCCGGCGGACGCAACCACGTGCTCAACGCTACGGCGCTGCTCTGCGGCCACTTCGTGCCGGCCTTCTGGCCGGAGGCCGCGGTGGCCGAGCGGCTGACCGCGATCGGTGAGGCGGTTGGGCTGGGCGCGGCGGAGATCCGCGCCACGGTGCGCTCGGGCCTGATGGCCGGGATGCGCGAACCGTACGAGATGCGCGGTGGGGGTGATGCCGCGCCGGCTGAGGATCAGGGTGGAGGGGGGGATGCGGCAGACGCGCTAATCGCGGAGATGCTGAACACGGATGAGCTGGACGCGATCGGGGACTTGCAGCCACTCGTGAAGGGGTGGCTGTCACGTAACTCAGTGGCGCGAATCAACGGGAAGAGTACGCATGGTAAGTCATTCGTCACGCTTGACATTGCGGCACACGTTGGCGCGGGGATGGACTGGCGGGGGGCGAGGGTCCATCAGGGGCTGGTGGTGTATGTCGTTGCCGAGGGGGCCGAGGGATTCCGTAAGCGTGTACGCGCCTGGGAGAAGTGGCACGATGCACGCATGGATGGGGTGCGATTCCTGCCACGCCCTGTGCAGGTTACGGGCACGGAGTGGACGACGCTCATGGAGGCGTGTCGTCGGTTGTCACCCGCGCTCATTGTGCTCGATACGCAAGCACGCGTTACGACCGGGGTCAACGAGAACGACAATACCGAGATGGGCGTGGTCATCGGTCACGCCGAGGCGCTAAGGCGTGCGACGGGAGCCTGCGTGCTGTTCGTGCATCATCTCGGCCACAACGGGGAGGAGGGGCGGGGTGCTACCGCGGTCAAGGCCGGCATCCAGACAGAGCTGCTGGTGCGGCGTGAGGGACAGAAGATTGAGGTGACTACGCCGAAGCAGAAGGACGACGCAGATGATGTCAAGCTCGATTTCCTCATGCACGTGATGGAGATGGGCAAGGATGAAGACGGCTTGCCCATCACTTCATGCGTGATGATCGAGCCCGGGAGTGCGCTTGTGGCGTATGATGTATTTGAAGATAGCAAGATGCCGGCGCTTCAAAAAATGATCAGTTTGTTCACCGCGCCACGTGGTCCATTCGCTACTGGGAACGGTGGCACTAAGGCCGAGGTTCGCTCGATAGCTGCTGAACGAGGGATGTCTAAGACCGTATTTTACGATACGTGGAATGAGATGATCCAACGTCGGCTGCTTGCTCGGGTTGAGGGTACTCAGTCGTACAGGTATGTCCCGATTGAAGATCGGATGTCCGAATGATCTGCCCCGGATTCCGGCCAGGGGGCTCCGGATTCCGGGATTCCGGGCCAAAATTCCGGGGGGTATCAGAGACAAGGTTAGACATGGGGGGATTTGTCGAGAATGGTATCGACGATCGTTGGTTGTTTTTTGTGCCGATCTATACCTACACTGGGGGCAAATGTCCGATTCCGGAGAGGATTCCGGAGACGTTCATCGATGTCTGTCCCGGAATTCCGGAATCTTGCCCGGAACGTTCTGACCAGGGTTTTTCCGGAGTAAATGATCTCCGGAATGGTCTCCGGAAATTCCGTCCGGCGGGGGGGGGTTAGTAGAACCCCCCGCCGGAATCCTGGGAACGAAGTTGAGCCGGAAAGATCAAGATCAACTAGACCGGACGGAGGCAATAACGAGGATGGAATTGCTGGATATCTTCGTGGAGGGAAGACCACGAACGAAGGGTTCATTGAAACCGATAGTTAATTGGTCAACACGTAAGGTGCGCATGGAAGAACAAGTGAAGGACAGCAAGGCATGGAGGGTGGCCGTGAGCAACGCGGCTGTGCGCGCGATCACGGATGAGATCATCAATGGACTGAAGTTGAAAGAGGGATATCCGCATCACGGTCCGGTGATAGTCAGTATGACATTTCTCATACCATCAACGGGGCGCGTGGACAGGGATGTCGAAAGTCCGATCGGTCGGCAGTATGGAGACCTTGATAAGCTGATTCGCAACGTGCTGGATGCACTGACAGACGCAAGGGTGTATGCGGATGATTCGCAAGTGATCACACTTGCCTGTTCGAAGAAATACGCAAACGTTGCCGTGGGTGGAGTCATGGGAGTGGCGATCAATGTGAGGACGCGGGCGGGTGGCTGAGATCACGGACAAGGCGGATACCCGGGTTCCACGGGCTGTGAGCATCCTGTGGACCCGGGTGGAGGGTTGGGGTTGGGCGGTGAGCTGTACGTGGGCGAGGGGCGAGACTACGGGGGCTTACGGGCCGGCTGGACGCGTGGTGAGCAGCGTGGCGCTGGACTGCCGGCGGGGCGCGGAGAGGGTGTGGCTGGTATGGCACGACGGGCGCACCGTCGGCGGGTGGGCGAAGACCAATGGTCTTCCTCGCAGGAAGATTAATTTGACAATTGCGAAGACGGTGCTAGCATCGGTCCTGATGACGGATCACAGGCAGTGACCCGCGACAGGAAAGGTGATTGACATGGCAGAAGTTCTTGACCAGTTCCCCGCCGTCCGGCACGCGGGCGGCACCAAGCCGCGCGTGAACTGGGATCAGTACGCGGACGGCCGTATCTACAAGCTGACCTCGGAGGACTACGAGGGCAAGGCGAGCGCGCTGAACGGCAAGGCGAAGCGGTGGGCCATCAGCGAGCGCAAGAACGTTCAGTATGCCCGGCAGGGTGACGTGTTCTACTTCCAGGTGACCGGCGACATGTCGGCCGCGCAGGTGGCGGCGATCGACGCGGCGCTCAGGGCGAAGGTCGCCTCCAAGCAGGAGCAGGCCGAGTCGAGCAATGACGGCGCCGTGATGCCGGTTGTCAATCCGTTCGCAGCGTAACCAGTCGATCATGATTGCGCCCCCGCGATAAGCTACATCGCGGGGGCGCGTGTTCTTGGTAGTTGGGCTTGTCTCAATTTGGTGGATAACGTGTATTCAACTGCGCGCCCCCTGAGGGGGCATATTCGGCTGGCGTTGGCTCGGGATCTTGCTGCTGGTGGGCAAACTCAGGTCGAGCTAGCGGACAAATACAGCGTCACCCAGCAGGCCATCTCGGACTTCGCTCGACGCGAGCGGGACATGATCGACGCGATCCGGGATGACTTTGCCAACGAGTTTGCCGGGCTGTGGATTGCCCGGAAGGAAGCGCGCCTGGCCGCCTATGAGCGCGACGTGGATGACGTTGAGCGCGTCGAAGGTGAGGATGGCGTCACGCCGGAGTTGCGTCGTGTGAAGCAGGCGGCGCTGCGCGCGGTGGCCGAGGAGCTGGGGCAGCTGCCGGCGCGGCTCTCTGTCCAGATGGAGGGCACCATCAAGACGATCATCGAGGGCATCGACCCGATGGACGTGAGGTAGTTGGCCACGGTACTGGAGCACCGGTACCGGCCCCGCGGGTCCGCTGCCGCTGTCTTCCGGTGTCGGGCGGACGAGGTGGTGATGTCCGGGGCGGCGGGTACCGGGAAGTCGCGGGCGTGCCTGGAGAAGATGCACCTTGCCGCGCTCGTGACGCCGGGTATGCGGGGGTTGATCGTGCGCAAGACGCTCGCCTCGCTTGGCTCCACGGCGCTGGTGACGTGGCGTGAGCACGTGGTCAAAGAGGGCATGGTGGTTGGCGAGTTGGAGTTCTACGGGGGTAGCTCGCAGGAGCCGCCGCAGTATCGGTATCGTAACGGATCAGTCATCGTCATCGGTGGCATTGACAAGCCATCAAAGATCATGTCATCGGAGTATGATCTGATCTATGTGCAGGAGGCGATCGAGTTAACCGAGAGTGACTGGGAGTCGCTGACGACGCGTTTGCGTAACGGCAAGTTGACGTATCAGCAGATTATCTCAGACACGAACCCGGATCGGCCGACACACTGGCTCAATCAGCGGATTGAGAAAGGGCAGACTGAGGTCATTTGGTGTCGACACGAGGATAACCCTCGGTTGTTCGATGAAGATGGCAACGTGACGACCGATGGCGCGTCGTACATTTCGAAGCTTGATCGGCTAACCGGGGTGCGCAAGGCGCGCCTGCGGTACGGTAAATGGATAGCTGCCGAGGGTATCGTCTATGACGAGTACGATCCCGAGATTCATCTACTGGATAAGCCGAAGATGCCTCCATTTGACTGGCCTCGCTTCTGGTCAATTGACTTCGGATATACGAATCCGTTTGTCTGTCAGTTCTGGACGATGGATCAGTTCGGCAGGTTGATTCTCTATCGTGAGATATATCACACGCGCCGTACGGTGGATCAGCATGCGCAGACAATCATGAAGCATGTGTCGATCGTGGATCGGGAGTATCGGCACCCCGAGGGCGCGGAGCGGTTCGCCTATCACGGGCGCATCTGGCGAGAGCCGAAACCTCAGGTGATTGTGTGCGATCACGATGCCGAGGGACGCGCAACGTTGGAGCGCGAACTCGGGCTCAGCACGGTGCCCGCGATGAAGGCAGTCAGCGACGGCATTCAGGCGGTACAGATGCGACTTCGCGTGCAGGGTGACGGGCTGCCCCGGCTGGGCCTGGTGCGGGACGTACTGGTCGAGCGCGACACGGAGCTAGCGGAAGCGGGCCGGCCCACGAGCACCCTGGAGGAGATCACCGGGTACGTCTGGGCGCGGGACGCCAGCGGCAAGAAGCTGGAAAAAGAGCAGCCAGCCAAGAACGATGACCACGGCATGGATGCGATGCGGTACCTGGTGGCGGAGCGCGACCTAGCGGCGCGCCCCCGGGTGCGTTGGCTGTAGACCGGTCGGGCCATAGCACAACAGGCCGCAACTCCGCTACGGTAGCGGGCAAGTCCCCAGGCGCCCCGCTGACGGCGCCTGGGGCGCCACATGATCGAGGGGGTGTCCGGATGTCCACCATCACGGCGGCATGGCGGGAGGGACGCTCTCAGGCCCGGCAGCGACGCCCTGTGGCGGAGGTGTTGGTGGCGGGGATCGCGGCGCTCGTGGGCCTGACCGCCCGGCTGCCGCTGGCCGCGCTCGGGGCGGTCGGGTGCGTGGCCGGCGCGGGCTGGCACCTCGGTGTGACGCAGGGCCTGATTGCCAGCGCGCTGGGGCTGCTGTTCCTGGAGTGGCGGCTGACCCGTTGAGGTCAACGTTCGCGGGCATTCGGGACGCGGTCCGCGCGGTGCGTGGCGAGGCACCTCCGGTGCCGCTCACTTCCCGCGCCAGTATGACCGGCTTCCATCTGGCCCTGCGCAATGATCGTGAACAGCAACTCGCGGCGTTCGGTGCTAGCGGCACCTTGTTCGGCATCGTGCACAAGACCTCGACCGCGGTGGCCGCGCTGGATTGGACGCTGTGGCGCAAGGCCGCGTCGGGAAACAAGGAAGATCGGGTCGAGGTTTCCAGCCACGCGATCCTCGATATGTGGAATGCGCCTAATGAGTTCTATACGAACGCTGAATTTTGCGAGGCGACACAGCAGCATATTGACCTGACCGGCGAGGGCTGGTGGCTGGTCGAGCGGTCGGCCATGGTCCGCTCGGTGGTGCTGGGGATGTGGCCGGTGCGTCCTGACCGGATGACGCCGGTGCCAAGCGTGGATAGCTTCATCGCGGGGTACATCTACACCTCCCCGGACGGTGAGCGCATCCCGTTGCAGCGTGACGAAGTCATTCAGATCAAGATGCCAAACCCGCTTGACCCCTATCGCGGGCTCGGCCCGGTGCAGTCGATTCTGACATATGTCGACTCGGCTAAGTATGGAGCGGAGTGGAACCGCACGTTCTTCCTCAACTCCGCTGAGCCGGGCGGTATCATCGAGATCGACAAGCGTTTGTCGGATACTGAGTTCAAAGAGATGACCACTCGATGGCGAGAGCAGCACCAGGGCGTCTCTGCGGCGCATCGCGTGGCGATCGTTGAGCAAGGCAAGTGGGTGGACCGCAAGTTCTCGCAGCGTGATATGCAATTTGCACAGTTGCAGACGTTATCGCGGGATACGATCATGGAGGCATTCGGTTTCCCGAAGTCGATGCTTGGCGTTACCGAAGATGTCAATAGGGCGAATGCGGAGACTGGCAAAGAGATCTTCGCTGAGAACCTCACGGTGCCGCGGGCGAACCGTCTCCGCGATGCGCTGAATTACCGTCTCCTCCCAATGTTCGGTGCCGTGGGCCTCGAAATGGACTACAAAGATCCGACGCCGGACAACAAGGAACAGCTCACTGCTGAGCAGACCGCGCAGTGCACGAACTTTGCTACGCTGATCAGTGCTGGCGTGGACCCTGACAGCGCTGCCGAGATTGTCGGATTACCGCCCGTGGTGATGAAAGCGGTCGTGGCGACCGCTCCGTCCGGCGCATTGGACAGTGGCGCGCTTGATGTGTCAGAGATCGGGAACCTTGTTCAGAAGGTGTATCTCGGGGTCGACAAGGTAGTCACCTGGACGGAAGCGCGGCAGATGTTGAATGATGCTGGCGCTAACCTTGATCTGAACTTGCCACAGCCCGCACCGGCACCTACCGCTTTCGGCGCGCCGGCTGCGAGATGGGTACTGCGCAATGAGGCGACCGGTGGCCAGGACGTTGATCTCACTGCTGTGCAGGACGCCTGGGAGCATGCCCTGTCGCGGTTATTGGCCGAGTGGGGCACGGTTACTGGGGCGCAGTACGACGCGCTCGTGCGACAGGTCCGCGAGGCGGTTGACGGCGACAAGCCGCTCGCGCCGGCCGACCTGACCGTGAGTACGGACGACGCCTACGACAAGCTGCTGACCGCGATGGTCGCGCTCGGGGAGTCGGCCGGCGGCCAGGTCCGCCGAGAGGCGGAGGCTCAGGGCGTCTCTGGCGTGGATCCGGTCGCACCCAAGCGCTCGGACCTGACGGCCGGCGCCGTGGTCGCAGTGGGCATCCTGGCGGCGGGGCTGGCCATCTCCGCGGCAGCGGCAGCGCTGCGCGCCCGGCGGCCCGGAGCTCCGGGGCACGAAGTCGCCGACGCGGTCCGGGCGCACCTTGATGCGCTGACCGACATGGATCCCCGGCTTCAGTTGGGCGGGGCGCTGGGCGCCGCGCAGACGGCCGGCCGGGTGGCGACGTTGCGCGCCGCGCCGGATGGTGCGCTGTACGCCAGTGAGCAGAACGACTCGAACACGTGCGGCCCGTGCCGCGAGGTTGACGGGCGATGGCTGGGCAACATCTCCGACATGGAGATGGTCGAGAAAACCTACCCGTTCAGTGGATATGTTCACTGTCTCGGTGGGGCGCGTTGTCGTGGAACCGTAGTGGGCGTGTGGCGCCCCGATCAAACGGGTGGTGAAAAGTGACGATAGACCTTGTGCGCTTCCTGCCCGAAGGGCTGCGCTCCGCATATGCGCAACGTCCACAGGGAGATAGGGCGCACGCGCAGAAGATCGATGGGCGGAACGGCTGGTATCAGATCAAGAATCTGAGCAGCGGGGGTCTGGCGGACATTTACATCTATGACGAGATCGGCTTCTGGGGAATTACAGCAGGCGACTTCGTGTCGGAGCTGATGTCGCTTCAGGCCGACACGATCAACTTGCATATCAACTCCCCGGGTGGCGAGGTGTTCGACGGCATTGCGATTCACTCTGCGCTGTCGGCGCACGCTGCCACGGTCAACGTGTTCGTGGATGCCCTGGCCGCGTCGATCGCGTCGGTCATCGCCATGGCGGGCGATACGGTGACAATCAGTAAGTCCGCCATGATGATGATCCATGACGGCTCTGGACTGTGCATCGGAAATGCGGCAGATATGCGCACCACGGCCAACCTGCTGGACAAGTGCAGTGACACGATCGCGCAGTTCTATGCGGACCGGGCCGGTGGGACCGTGGCGGACTGGCGCACGCGCATGCAGGCTGAGACCTGGTACACCGGCCAGGAGGCGGTAGACGCCGGCCTGGCGGACGGCATCGTGGGGGCGATGGGGGTACCCGAAGCTCCGGACCCGCCGGAGGTCCCGGAACCGCCAGGCGCTGAGCCGGAACCCGACATGTCGGCACGGTTCGAGCCGGCAGCGTATGGCTACCGGGGGCCGCGTGCGCCGGAGTTGCTGGCTGTCGCATTGCCGACAGATGCGGCCGAACTCGAAATGATCTTCGATCCGGAGGCTTTTCGCCGGGTCATGCTCGACGCTGTGCGCAGTGGCGCGCAGCCAGGAGATAACGAATTCATGTTTGACTCTGACATGTTTCGCAATGCCGTAAGGGAGGCAAGCAAGTGAGTAAGGTCATGACCGCCCGCGCGGTACGCGAAGCGCGCGCTGCACAGATGCAATTCGCCATGCTGGAAAGCGCGGGGATCGATCTCCGTGACGTGGGCAAGGTATTCAACCGCGCGGCCCCGGTCGACGTGCCGGTGCCGACCAGCGCCGCTGAGCTGGAAGCGATGCTCGGCGACCCGGCCACCATGCGGAACGTGTTCGCCAATCCGGACACGTTCAAGCAGTTCATTGGTAACTACGCCAAGACCGTCGTGGACAAGGATGCGTCTATCGCCGTCCAGGTCCGCGAGGAAACCCAGCGGCAGCTCACCGCGTGGCTCAAGGAAAATGAGCCGGAGGCGCTGAGGCACCTCGACCTGCGCGGCGCCGTCGATGCGACCCGTCGGGCGATCGAGACCACGTCGCCGCGCTTCAACGCGACGCACAACCCGGACGCGATGGGCGCGCAGCTCGACGCCCCGTACCGCAACATGCGCGGCTCCGGGGAGCTGTTCCGTAACGTGGTCTGGCACAACGCCGGCCAGCGGGGGTACGCCGGGTCGGAGCTGCGGAGCACCTTCCAGAACGCCTTCAGTTCCACGGTGCCGAGCGAGGGCGGCTTCCTGATCCCCGAGGTGCTGCGCGCCGAGCTTCTAGCCGTGGCGCTGGAGCAGTCAGTGGTTCGACAGCGCGCCCGGGTCATCCCGATGGAGACCCTACGGGTGCCGTTCCCCTCGATCGACACCACGTCGAACGTGTCCAGTGTGTACGGCGGCATTGTCGGATACTGGACAGAAGAGGCTGCCGCTCTCACCGTGTCGCAGGCGAAGTTCTCCCGCGTCGTGCTGGACGCGAAGAAGCTCACCGCGTACACCGAAGTGCCGAATGAGCTGATTGCGGATTCCGCCATCAGCTTCCAGGCATTCATCGACCAGATCTTCCCGGCCGGGCTGGCGTTCTACGAGGACTACGCGTTCATGCGCGGCACCGGAGTTGGCGAGCCGCTCGGCTTCATCAATTGCGCGGCCAGCGTGGCCGTGGCCGCTGAGGCTGGCCAGCCCACCGGCACCATCGTCTGGGAGAACCTCGTCAAGATGTTCGCCCGGATGCTGCCCAGCTCGTTGGGCAGCGCGGTGTGGATCGCGTCGATCGACACCTTCCCGCAGCTGGCCACCATGGCACTCAGTGTGGGTACGGGCGGCGCGCCGGTGTGGTTGGCCAATGGCCAGGCGGGTCCGCCTATGACGATCCTCGGCCGGCCGGTGATCTTCACCGAGAAGTCTCCGGTGGTCGGCACGACCGGTGACATCGTGTTCGCGGATCTGGGCTACTACTTGATCGGTGATCGTCAGGTCATGAGCGCGATGTCGAGCGAGCACTACAAGTTTGGCAATGACGTGACGGCGTTCCGCATCATCGAGCGCGTCGATGGCCGGCCGTGGATTCAGTCTGCCATCACTCCGAAGAACGGTGGTTCCACGCTTTCTCCGTTCGTGCAAATCGCTACTCGCTGATCAGCCGCCTCCGCCCACGAATGCCTTGCGGGATTCGTAAGCAGGGTGGCAGCCCGTTCGAGCCGGGCCGGGGGCACGCTCTAGCCCGAGGGATACGGTATCCCGGTAGGGTCAACTTGATCGGCATTGAAACCCCGATCGGAGAGGCACGAAAATGGAAGGTCTGGGAAGGCTGTTCAACCTTGCGCCGAAGGCTGACGGTAACTGGGTGCGGCTGGACAATAGTGAAGGTGTGACGTTCCTCGGGTACCTGGCAAGCACGGGTGATGTGTTCACTCTTCAGGAGGCGAAGGACGCTGCCGGCACGGGTGCGCAGAACCTCGTACGCCTGGCGAAGTGGTGGCTCTCGACCGGTGACGGCACCGATGCGTGGACCGCTGCGACGCAGGCGGCCCTTGCGACGATCACCACTACGGCCGCCGCCGCACAGTCCGCGATGGCGTGCTACGTCGACGGCACCTGGCTAAGTGATACGTACAAGTACGTTAAGCTCACATCGACCGGCGCGGCCACTGTCACGGCCATCACGCATGACCTGTATCACCAGCGCACGCCAAGCAACCTGCCCGCGCTGGGGGTGTGACGTGACGACGATCATTGCGAATGCGAACATCCGCCAGCTGGCGATGGGCATCAAGGTGGATCGAGTCACCTCGACCCTGCCCGCGTCTACCGATCTGACGATCTTCACCGTCTCGGGTGGTCGGATCATCCTCACTTCGCTGGTGGGCGAAGTGACGACGATCATTCAGGCTCAGGCGAACGCCATCAAGATCAAGTCGGTTCCGACGACTGGCACGTCGAAAGACATCTCGGGCACGCTCGACATCAATGCATTCGAAGTGGGTGCACTGATCTCGCTGGATGGCACCGCGCTGTCTACCGCGCTCTCCGGCACGAACGCCGGGGCTGCGCTGAGCCTGACCCGGGGTGGCCTCGTGATTCCGATCGGTGGCATCAAGCTGAATACAGCTGCCACGAACACGGGCGCGATCAAATGGTCGATGACCTATGTGCCGTACGAGAACGGCTCTCAGGTGGTGGCAGCGTAATGCCGAAAACACATGCGGACGGCAGGGTGTCAAACGCCGACATCCTGCCCGCAGCCCTCGGGACCGTGCCTGACGAACGCACGGAGCTGCCTGTGATCGACATCCGGACCGGCAATGCCGAGTGGGATGAGTATCTGACGGAGGCCGCCCGTAAGTGGCTGGCCGACACGTCCGCTCGGCTGCTTGCCGAGAAGCAGAGCTGGGAAATCAGCGTCGAGGCCGACGCAACCGTGACACATGGGGAGGTGACTGCGAGTGACGACAGGAATGGCAGCAACGACGCTGGCGAATAAGTGGCTTGACATGCTGGCGGGTACGGCATTCACTGCGCCGGCCGGCTCGTTCGCCAAGCTGCATGTCGGAGATCCCGGCGCGGCTGGTACCTCGAATGCTGGCGCGGTGACGACACGGTCCGCGATCACGTGGAGCGCAGCGTCGGCTGGCGCTAAGGCGATCACCACTACATTGCCCTCATGGTCGATGACAACCACGGAGACAATCTCGCATATCTCGGTATGGGATGCGTCGTCGGCGGGTAACTTCCTGTTCTCCGTGGCGCTCACCGCAAGTCGAGCCGTGATCAATGGCGACACGCTGACACTGTCGACCCTGACATTCACCTTTACGCCGATCGCGGCGTAGGCAATTCTCGGGGGGAGGGGCAATGTCCGTAGGTCTTCCTACTAGCAAGAGCGACATCGACCGGCTGTCCGGCTCGATAAGCCTTGATCTGGATGGCGTATTTGCCCGGATCAAGAGGCTCAACGCATGGCTACTGACGCAGACAACCGCTGACCTGGTGGCGCTGGGGTACTCGACAACCCCGGTTGACGAGGTGTCGCGCCTCAAATCGGCATACAGCGATGCCGATCAACTGCGTACCATCTATGAGGGCACCGCGAACCTTGCGACAGCGAAGGATTTTCGCACGTTCCTGAAGCTGCTTAGCGGACCGTTCTAGGCCGGAAGGCGGCTAAGGCATGAGTGCGACCGTCGCCGAGGCCGTCTTCTACAACAGCGATTCGGCATCCCCGCAGACGATCAATAAACCAGCCGGAGCGTCGGCTGGTGACTTGTTGGTGGTTGTCGGATCAGCTGACTCCGGCGTACTCACTGACTTCGGTACGCCATCCGGATGGACCGCGAATGCCACGACCGTCAACATCAGTGGCCAGCGCTGCAAGGTGTTCACGCATGTGGTTGCCGGAGGCGACCCGTCGAGCTGGACATTCAGCTATAACAGCGGAGCTGGTAGTGCCTGGGTGCTGGTGCGGGTTACTGGTGCCGACACGACGCCGGTACTTGTCGTCACGTCCGGCAACAGCGCATCGAATGGCGCGACGCTTGACAGCCCGACGGCTACGCCATCCGGCACAAACGATGTTGATATTGCGATCCTGACGAACTCGTGTGGTGGCAACCTGCTGAGCTACGTCCAGCCAACTGGCCTGACCGACCTCGGCAAGACGCAAGCGAGCGTGCTCTTCCAGGGGCTGGCAGCCTCCTGGAAGGCGCTGTCGTCGGGCAGTGCAACCGGCGCACAAACGTGGTCGAGCATTTCGCCCACAGCGAAACAGTGCGGTACCTTCACGATCCTGGTGAAGTCGGCCGGCGGCGGCGCGGTCTCCGGGGACGCGGCGTTCACCGGCACCGGCAGTGAGGCCGCGACGGGGGGACTGGCTGCCGTCTCCGCTGCCGCGCTCACTGAGACCGGCGCGATCGCGGGGACCGGGAAGCTTGCCGCTGTTGCCGGCGCGGCGGTCGTGGAGACCGGCACCATCGCGGCCACTGCTACCCGGAACCTGACGTCCGCAGGGGCGGCTGCCGAGACCGGGGCGTTGGCCGGCACGGGGCAACTGGCGGCCGTCGCAGGGGCCACCCTCACCGAGACAGCGAGCCTCGCTGCCGACGCCACCAGGATCCTCACGTCGGGCGCCGCACCCGTTGAGACCGGGGCGATCGCGGGCGCTGGCCAACTTGCTGCCGTGGCTAACGCCGCGCTGACGGGCACCGGGACGCTCGGCGCGAGCGCGACCATCGGGGCCGCGGGGCCGACGATCGACGCCGCGCTGGCGGAGACCGGGACACTGGCTGGAGCCGGCCAACTGGCGGCGTCCGCGGCGGGGGCGCTGGCCGGCTCAGGAACGCTCGCAGCGGACGTGACCAGGACCCTCACGTCGGGCGCCGCGCTGTCCGGGGCCGGGGCGCCCGCGGGGGCGGGGCAGCTGGCGGCGGTGGCCGGCGCCGCGCTGGTTGGCACCGGGACGATTGCGGCAGGTGCGACGGTATCGGGACCGACCATCAATGGCGCGCTCGTGGCCAGCTGCGCGGTGACGGCCGCTGCGGGAGTGAATGCCCGGGGTGACGCGGCCATGATCGTCACTGCCGGTATGCTCGTGGGAGGGCAGAGCGCCATGGTGGCGAGCGGAAGCTTGCAGGCCATGGTGGTGATTCAAGCATCTGCCGATTCCGTGGGGACGGGTGATGTTGACGTGGCTAGCTGGTGGTCATTGCTATCAATCATTCAAGAGGCGAAAGAGCTACGACGCGATTTCGACAATGCGGCACCGGTTGCCTGTCCGAATGACGGAGAGCCGCTGTCCGAAGGGCCGAGGGGCTTTCTCTTTTGCCGCTTTGACGGGTACCGTTGGCCGGAAGACGCTACGGGACCGGCACACGGCATCGCAACATAACAACTGAATTGCTCCACAACCGCCGCATAAGCGGCTAGGCCACGAAAGCAAGGCAGGGTTATGGGCGTGAGTTATTGCACGAGGGAAGACGTTAAGTCTGCCCTCGATATTAAGGATTCCGCGCGAGCGAATCGTCAAATCGATCGACTTATTCGCTCATCCAGCGAAGCGATTGACGGCGACATGAATCGGGTCTTCTACCCGACCGTCGCCTCTCGCTACAAGGACTGGCCGAACACGCAGTACGCCCGGCCGTGGCGGCTGTGGTTGGATGAGGATGAAGTAATCACGGTTACCTCTCTGATCAGTGGTGGCGTGACGCTGACCTCGAATCAGTTCAACCTTGAGCCGGTGAATCAGGGTCCCCCCTTCACGTGGATAGAAATCAATCTTGCGGCAGGCAAGTTCTTCTCCGCTGGGCCAAACACCTTTCAGCGCAGTATCGAGATCGCAGGTCTCTTCGGGTACCGCAATGACGAAGAGGCTGCCGGGTCTCTCGCTGCCGCGATTAGCACCACTAGCGTTACGACGTGCAACGTCACTGACTCTGCCGCAATCGGCGTAGGGCAGATCATTCGGATCGACAATGAGCGTCTGATTGTTACCGAGAAGTCGTCATTGACGACGGGGCAGACGTTGCAGACCCCTGTAGGCGCGTCGGTAGCAGAGACGCTGATTGCGGTGACGAACGGCGCGGCGTTCGCGCTTGACGAGGCGCTCTTGCTTGATGCCGAGCGCATGCAGATCGTGGACATCGCGGGCAACAGCCTGATTGTGCGACGCGCGGTTGACGGGAGTGTCCTGGCGGCGCATGCCGGCTCGACCATCTACGCCCCGCGGACCTTGACCGTCGAGCGCGGGGCGCTCGGGACCACGGCAGCCACCCACCTCAACGCCGCGCCGGTCGCGCGGTTCGTGCCACCCCGGCTCATCCGGGCGCTGTCGGTGGCGGAGACGCTGAACTCCCTGGAGCAAGAGACCTCGGCGTACGTCCGGACGGTTGGCGCCGGGGAGACGGCACGCAACGCCAGCGGCGCTGGGCTGCGCGACATCCGGGACCGGGCCATACAGGCGCACGCCCGTCAAGCCCGCACCCGGGCGGTGTGATGATGATCAAGGTCAACGTCACATACTCGGGTCCGTGGTTTCAGCGGCGCGGGGCGGTGGTCCATGACTTCATGCGCGAGGCGCGCGAGGAAGTAGCACAGCAGGCATTTGCGGACGTGCACGAGTTCCTCAATGCACAGATCGTGCATCCGACGCCATACTACGAAACGCAGATTATGCGTGATCATGATGGCGACAAAGAGTTAGTGCACGACCGTGGCATCATCTACGGGCCATGGCTTGAGGGCGTCAGCACGCGTAACCGGGCAACGCGGTTCAGGGGCTATGCGTCTTTCCGGAAGGCGACGCAGAAGGTAGAGGCCAAAGTGCCCTACCTGGTAGACGCCGCGCTGCGCAGGTTGATTGCAAGGCTGACCGGATGAACACGCAAGGGATTGTTGATGCGCTCGTATCGCATGCCTTAGTGACTGGGCAATTCGAGCGTGTCAACGGCCATGAGCCCAAAAGCGCCCCTCGCTCTGGCGTGTCGTATGCGCTCTGGGTTGATGTGATCGAGCCAATCAGGGACTCGGGCCTGGCGAGCACGAGTGGCCGGGTGGCGTTCATGGGGCGCATCTACATGAACATGACACAGGAGCCACAGGACGGAATAGACCCCCAGATCATCATAGCTACCGATGCCATGATGACGGAGTACTCGGGAGACTTTGAACTGGGTGGCAACCTGTCCGTCAGGGAGATTGATTTGCTTGGTGCGTATGGCCCACCCCTATACGCCAAGGCTGGATATCTCGAACAGGACAAGCGCTTAATGCGCGTAATGACTATAACGATACCAGTTATCGTTAACGACATCTGGAGCCAGGCGGCATGACCACAACGAGAGAACTTGCAGAAAATGAAAACCTACGTGAAGCACGCAAGATCCTGGATGGCGCCGGGCCGCAGATGAGTGGGGCCGCGATGGGCAACGTGGTACTGCCGCAATTCGTCGGCTCCTGGCAGCTGGTCATGGACTACGCCCGCCTGCGGATGCTCATGGCCGCGCTGGAGTTGGGCCGGCTGGGCGTGGCGGCCGCGCTCGCGGCCGGTTCGGGCACTGCTCAGCCGGCGGTCGCGCTGGCGCCGGATCGACCAATGAACGGATCGGGGCTGATTGTGCCATGACCGCCAAGCTGATTGCCGGGCTTCTCTGGGCCGCGGGTGGGGTGGCCGGCGTCGCGGGACTACTTGCGACGTGGGGTGCGGGCGTGCTGCCCGTGCTGTTCTGGGTAGCGCTGATTGGCTACAGCGCGCTGATGAGCGCGAAGAATGTAGCTGAACATGCCGTGAGCAAGCGCCAGGCGGTGGGACGTGGCTAAGCAGGGCGGGCTAGGCGACAACCTATACGTTGCTGGGTACAACGCCAGTGGCGATGTCGGGCAGCTCTCTAGCATTCACGGAGGCCCGAAGCCGCTTGACGTAACCGGCATTGACAAGTCGGCATCCGAGCGTATCGGCGGACAGCGGGATGGCGACATTCAGTTTCAGGTATTCTTCAATCCTACCGTGGGGCTGACGCACGACAAGTTCGCCGCCTTGCCGACCGCTGACGTGATTGCGACATACTGTCGCGGCACAACCCTCGGCAATCCCGCTGCCTGTTGCGTGGCAAAGCAGATCAACTACGACGGCAAGCGCGCGAATGATGGCGCCTTTACGTTTGACATCTCCGTACTCGCTAACGGATTCGGGCTGGAGTGGGGGTTGCAGCTCACGGCTGGCCAACGCACGGATGGCAGTGCGACGAATGGGACCGCCGTGGATCAGGTAACCGTTAGTACGGCATTCGGCTGGCAAGCGTACCTTCATGTGTTCGCATTTACCGGGACGTCGGTCACGGTAAAGGTGCAAGATTCGGCCGACAACAGCGCATATACCGACCTGGCGGGAGCCGGGTTCACGGCAGCCACCGGGGTCACCTCGCAGCGCCTAGCGGGCGGCGCGACGGATACCGTGCGCCGATATGTGCGCGCCGTCACGACTGGCACTTTCAGTAACGCTATCTTCTCGGTGACGTTCGTGCGCAACCTGACGGCCGTGACGTTCTGATGACGCAGCCGTTCCGCGTCACGCCCCTGATGTCGGCGTACGCATACAAGACGTACAGTGTCGCGGCCCCGGTCGCCACGCATCGCCGCGTGGCGACCTGCGCCGAGGTGAGCTGTCGGCAGCATGAGCACGGCTGGACGACGGTAGTGGATGAGCGTACAGAGCTGGGGCAGCGTCAAGCGCATTACATCCGCACGCTTTCCGGCCGGCAGTACCGCGAGGAGCGCAACGTGGGTGGCGGAACTACCTTCGCCTTCCCGGCCAACCAGCGATGCTTCCGACAGCACACCGTGCCGCTGGAGCGAGAGCCGCTGTACATCGTTCGCGGTGGTGACTGGCGCGGGGGTATAGACCCCATGCAGCATGACAACGCAGAGAACTGGGTGGACGACTTCGCCACCCACCAGGATCGAATCGCTACAGCGATACAGAGAGGATAGATCATGGCTAAGAGCAGTGGTATCGGGTGGACCACGCTGAGTGTAGACAGCTCGGCTGGCACTCCAGAGGCAATCAAGAATGACATCACTAACTTCGACTTCGCTACGCCGCGCGCTGTTCAGGACGTGACTGGCATCGACAAGTCTGCCATGGAGCGCCTACTCCTCTTGGCGGACTTCTCTATCACGCTCAATGGCGTGTTCAACCCAGCCGCCTCTCCGTCCGCGCATGACGTGTTCAGCACCGTCCCGTCAAGCAGCGTCGCTCGCACCACCACGATGGTGGTGTCCGCGAAGACGCTGGCGCCCGAGGTGCTGTACACCGACTACCAGCTCAAGCGGAATCAAGACGGGTCGCTGCTCTGGACGGCTCCGGGCGTGCTGGCGGATGGCACCGTTCCGACGTGGTCGTGATGGGGTTCGAGCGCCCGCGGGCCTCGTACCTCCTGCGGTTCCGGGACGACGATCTGGCCGGCCTGGAGGTCCGGGTGCGGGCCGCTCCGATGGGCACGTACCTCGCGTTGTCGAAGCTGGCCGGCCTGGCGGAGAGCGACCGCGCGGCCAGCGCGGAGAAGCTCTACGTGCTGCTGGTCGGGGGGGGTGACGGACCGGATCGGCAACCCGGGTTCGTGGACTACCTGGACTCGTGGAACCTCACGGATGGTGGCGCGCCGGTCCCGGCCGACGCTGCCGGCCTGCTGGCTCAGGAATTCACCTTCGTCCTGGCCGTCGTGCTGGCCTGGCTGGAGGCGATCTCGCAGGAGCCGGCGCAGTCGGGCGATCCGGGGTCGGTGACGACGGAATCCGAGGTGCCGGGTGACGTTCCGGATGCGGAACTGGAGTCGACTCTGAACATGGTCAGCGCGGCGTAGGCGGGAGGGAGCTGGCATGGCTAACGAAATTCAGATCGTCGTCACGAGTGCCGATAAGACCGGCTCCGGGTTCGACGCCACCGACAAGAAAGTAAAACAGGTTACCGATTCGGTCAAGGGGATTGGTGATCAATCCGCGAAGACAGAAGCGAAAGTCAAGTCAAGCTCCGACGGTATGTCGTCATCGCTCAAGAGGATTGGCGAAACAGCAGCCGGAGTACTCGCGGCGGACTTCCTGAAAGAGGGGGCCGCTAAGGTCAAGGAGTTCATGAGCAGCACGGTGGAGGCGGCATCGTCGCTGGGCGAATCTACCAACGCCGTGAATCAGGTATTTGGACAATCCTCCAAGGTGATTCTCGACTGGGGGAAGAACAACGCTACGCAGTTCGGCCTGAGCCAGCGAGCCTTCAACGAGGCCGTTACGCCCATGGGTGCGCTACTGAAGAACACCGGGCTTGACATGAAGACCGTGAGCGCGGACACGTTGATGCTCACGCAGCGCGCCGCTGATATGGCATCGGTATTCAACACCTCGGTACCCGATGCGTTGGAGTCGATTCAAGCTGGTCTGCGTGGCGAGTCGGATCCGCTAGAGAAGTACGGTGTTAGTCTGAGTGCGGCGGCTGTGCAGACGGAGGCCCTGGCCGAGACAAGCAAGACCTCGGCCAACGCTCTCACCACGCAGGAGCTGGCCTCGGCCCGGCTGAATCTGATCATGAAACAGACCTCCGCCACGGCCGGCGATTTCAAGAACACGAGCAACGGGCTTGCCAACGCGCAGCGCATCTCGGCTGCGGAGATGGAGAACGCCAAGGCGAAGATCGGTACCGGCCTGCTGCCGGTCCTGGCGGAGCTTGCCAAGATCACCGGGCTGCTGGCCACGGCGTTCGCGGCCATCCCGCGGCCGATCGAGGGGCTGATTGTCGCGGTGCTGGGGCTGGCTGCTGCGGCGCTGCTCCTGGCGCCCCGGATCACGGCGGCCCGAGAGGCATTCTCCGGGTTGTCCACGGGGGCACTGGCCGCCGACACCCGGCTAGGCAAGCTGGCCCGCACAGCGGGCATCGTGGCGGTCGCTATGGTGGCCGTGCAAACCGCGAGCGCGGCGCTCGGCCACACCGACAGTACCGGGGTGGCCACCACCCAGAAGGCCCTTGAGGCGCTCGGCACGAGTGGACAAAACGTCTCCGAGGTAACTAAGCACCTGAATTACGATCTCGGCACGCTTGGCTCTGGCGGCATGGCGAAGACCGGCAACGCCATCGCGGGGGTGGCCGAGGGGCTTACGGGGTTGGGGTCCGTATTTGACGAGTCGCTAGAGCATGCGCGTGAACGCATCTCTTCGATCGATGCAGCACTCGCGGACGAGGTCTCGAACGGCAACATCAAGGAAGCCGCGGGTCAGTTTGATGAGTTGACGCGCGCCGCGCAGCGACAGGGCATCAGCGTTGAGGACCTGAAGAAAGGCCTGCCACAATATCAGAACGCCCTTGACTCGCTGGCGAAGACCACGGGCACCGCGGGAGCCGCTACCGCAAAGGCTGCTGATGATCTCGATGCGCTCTCCAAGAAGCTGGGCGATACGTCTAAATCCGCCGACACGCTCGCGGGCGAGATGTCGGACAAGCTGTTCAACTCGATGATGGACTCGGATCACGCGCTACTTGGTGTCGCGGAGAGCCTAACGAAGGTGTCGGATTCGTTCAAGCAGAACGGCAAACAGCTTGACATCCACACCGAGAAAGGACAGGCGAACCGCGAGGCGATCCTGGCTCAGGTGGATGCCAACATTAAGGCATACGACGTGGCCATCGCGTCAGGCGCGGGAGCTGACGTTGCCGCCAAGGCATACGACGCGAACACGCAGGCGCTCGAAAGGCAGATGCGCCAGGCGGGATTGACGCAAGCGCAGATTGACGGGCTGGTAGGTAAGTATGCCACCGTGCCCGACAAGGTAAACACGAACATCGCCACGCAAGGACTGACCGACGCGATCAATAACCTGAACGATCTACTGCGTTTACTTAACGGACTGCCCCCGCTCAAAAAGGTGACTGTACAAGTTGACACTTTCGTCACAGGGAGCGGCCGAAACTACGTTGAGAATCAGGGGTCGGGCATCGTTCAGGGGCGTGGCAATATCCGGGCTCAGGCCAGCGGCGGTCCGGGTGGCGGCATGACGCTCATAGGCGAGCATGGCCCTGAGTTGGTGAACTTGCCAGACGGCTCAATGGTGTACCCCTCGGGGCAATCGCAGGCAATGATGTCAGCCGTACCGAACGTCGCTCCCGTCATGATTAATGGCGGTGGCACTGAGGTGCGATTCACGGGCGATACCGACGGCGCGGTTTCCGTGATGTTCATGAGGCTCATTCGTGAGCGCAAGATCATTCTCAACAACTAGGGGTTGGCATGCATAGGTACATTACGTGGAATGGCCCCATGCCAACCACGGCAGCGCAGCAATCGGTGACTACCGGCACGGCAATTAAGACAATGCTACAAGTCGCAACGCCTTCCACGCGACAGTTGCAGATCATCTCCTGGGGGTTCTCATGCGATGACCCGCCCGGCGCGGATGCCGTGGTCGAGCTGTTGCAGACGGATGTGGCTGCGACCGTCACGGCGCATGTGGCTTCCGGCGTGGATCCACTTGACCCGAACGCGCCGGCCTCGCTGATGACGCTGGGCACCGCGGCCACTGGCTACACCGCAAGCGCCGAGGGTGGCACCACGGTTGCTAGAGTCTTCGATGTGGTGTCCCTGGACAGCACGGCCGGCAACTCGCCATTGACTTACGAACGGGACTTCCTGCCCTACGCAATGCCCATCGTCGCTATCTCCAGGTTCCTGCGCGTGCGCGCCACGACCCCTACCACTGCCGTGGACATGCGGTGCTGGCTCATCTGGGACGAGTAGGTGAGCGCCGCGTCGCGGATGGCCGCGATGATCTCCTCGCGTATCAGCGCTTCGGGTTGGCCGCCGGGCCTGAGTGGCATTCCACAGGGAGCGCCGCAGGGCGCTTCGCTGCGGGGCGGCGCGTTCCTGCCTGACTCGATGGGGCCAACCGCGCGGCAGATCATCGAGATCGCACCGGGCGCAGACCTCACGGGTGACCCCGGCTATTGGCCGTGGGTGGACATCACGTCGCTGGCGCTGTGGGAGCCCGGCGTGAGTATCAACCCGATGGGCCGGCAAGACGAGTTCAACGACAGCCCGGCCCCCGCGCAGTGCAAGTTTACTGTGAAGAATTTCACTGGAGACTTCACTCCATTCAACGCATTCAGCAAGTGGTACCCCGGCATCAAGCTAGGCGTACCCGTGCGGGTCTTGCTGGACATGGGCAACGGAGCGTCGCTGCGCTTTCAGGGCGAGGTGAGCAACGGGTTTGCGCCACGTTGGGATGCATCGCGTCGCTATGCGGTATGCGACATTGAGGCTTCTGGTATCTCGCGTCGACATGGCCAGGGCACCGATCCGCTTCGCTCTCCGATGACGCGTGGGGTTTCGACACAGGCACAGTTTTTCGATGCTAATGTTGCTGCAATTATTCGGTATTGGCCCATGGAAGACGGTACGTCGTCTACATCAGCTGTTGAGTTTTTTGGACATGAGTCTATCGTGCCCTTCGGCACGGTGACATGGGCGTCAAGCGCGGAGGCGCCCGGAACGGCGGGCATCCCGGCATTCGCCAATGGCGCAGGATTTAATCAGACGTTGCCAGTCTATACGTCGCCATCGCCCCAGCAATGGCGCATGCAATTTGTCATGCAATTACAAACAACGCTATCGGCGGATACGACGATCTTTTCCTGGAAGACAGAAGGTGGCACGTATAATAATTGGCGCTTGCAGTGGGTAAACGCTAGTGCCGTGTTTCAGCTACAGGCGCTAGATGATGCTGGAGTCAATCACTTAAGTGATCCTGGGGGTGGAGTCCCGCTCCCAGGGATTACGTTTTTTATTGATGTTCAGACGTATCAATCTGGCACATCGCTATATTGGTCATGGGATATGGCCAGTCCCTCAGCGGGATTCGGGGGAGGCGCTAACAATGAAGCTGCTCAAACATTGGGACGCCTGCGTAGCTTGCATCTTCTAACAACGGCCCAAACAGATAATATGTTGTTTGGCCACATGGGTGCACTCACTAGCGTAGATGTTGATTTGAGTCTCGGCTTTCCTCTTTTCGGGGTCCCCGGCGACTATTTCTATTTGCTCGCATTCTCTGGTATCGAGAAACCCACCGAAAGAATACGTCGTATATGCGCAGAAGAGAATGTGCATATCGATGTTGTAGGAAGATCTGATATTTATCTAACGCTAGGCGCGCAAGAAATAGATACGTTCCTCAACATTCTCAAAGGTTGCGCGCGTGCGGATGGAGGGTTGTTGCTCGACGGCATGGGACCCGGGTATACATACATTGCCCGGAGCGCTATCGAAGATCGCGCTAGCAGTCTTACGCTTAATGCGGCAGGTGGACAGGTTCAGTACCCACTGATCCCCATGCCCGGCGACCAGGGGCACGTAAACAAGTTCACCGCCTCGCGGCAACATGGCTCTAGCGTCACGGCTCGTGACGTCACAAGTCCGATGGGATCTGGCCCTAACGGTATCAATGAATACTCAAGTTCGGCGTCCTACAACTTCCTGAATGACAATGCGCTGTATGGCAGGGCGCAGTTTGAGGTGGGGCTCGGCACGGCCAACGAGGCGCGGTACCCCGCCATCCATGTCGAACTCGCCAAGGCCGCGAATGCGACTCTACGGCAAGCATGGTTGGACATGTCACCGCTTAGCCGTATTGAGATAAGCAACCTTATCTCGGTATTCGGATTCTCAAATGACGCGCTGTCACTGCTAGTGCAGGGATACAGTGAACATTTCAATTCGAAACTATGGAGCATAGCTCTCAACAATACCCCCTATGCGCCGTGGCGAGTGGGGCAATACGTTGCAACCACCGGGGATACCAACGAATTCGCTATGCGATTCGAGGCTCAGTCAAGCGACACTGCGGTCAGCGGGGAGTATCCGGCAGGATCAACCTCCATCGTGATGAACGTGGATCCCCTGGGGCTGGGCATTCGCATCTCAACCACTGCCGACGACATGCCATGCGACGTTGTGCTGAGTGGATTTAAGGTGCACGTCACGGCTGTGAGCGCATACTCTGCCGGTCAGCAGACCCTCACCGTAGACGCAACGATCGGCCCGATCCATGCCGGCAGCCCAATGACACTATGGCGACCAGCCGTTCTCGGCCTCACTCAAGAGGCAATTACACTTGCATTCTGAAAGGATATGCATATGGCACCACCCGCAGTACTTGCAAAGGTTAACGCGGCAACCGCCAGTACCTGGGGCAACTGCGCCGGCATCGCGGTTGCCGCGTCCGGGGGAGACAGCACCTCATCCGCAACATATGTCAGCATGGCGGCAACGTCATCCTTTAGCTTTACTAAATATCTCTCGACTACCGCAATCAAGATCGATATGCACGTGACGTTCGCGGTTGGCGCCGTCTCTACGGCTGGTCGCTTTGCCGTGCTCATCAATGGCGTTGACTATGACATATGTCAAATGTTCATTAATGAGGCCAACTCCCGGCGCATCGCGTCGGGGGCGGTGCCGGTCGCAGCCGGCCTGGGGGCTGGCGTGTACACCATCCAGGCCAGATGGCGCCGGCCATCTGGCGCGGGCGCCCTGTCGAGGTTCGTCACCGACGACTGGCTGACGCTCTGCGCAACGGAGGTAGCGCCATGACGAACGCGCCCATCGATCTGCTCACCTTGCGCTCCCGCATCCAGCTCCGGACCGGCCTCTCCGCGGTCGAGGTGGGGATCGTGGGTGACGTGGCCCACGGTGGCCGGGGGTATCACGAGGGTCGCTCGGACCTGACCCGGGTCGGCGTGCTGGGTACGGACTACTCCGTCCGGCTGGCGCGGGACCGGGCCGGCCTCACGGAGTCCGCCAGCGCGTTGGACATCGGGGGCGCCTGGCGCACCGGGGGCGGCGCGGCGTGGCTGCGGTTCAACCATCTGCTGATCATGGAACTGACGGGGGGCCGGGCCGCGCTCGCGCCGATCCGCGCCGTCAACTACAGTCCGGATGGTCGACAGAAGCTGCGTCAAGATCGTGAGAACGGATGGCGCGTCGAGGCAACCAGCGACACGGTAGACGTGCACACACACATTGAGTTCTACCGTGACACCGAGGGCAAGCGGCAAGCCTGCATCGACTATCTGGATTTACTAGTCGGAACGGCTATCAGCGGACAGCAACCGGACGGAGATGAAGAGTTGGACGCGAATCAGGCAACTGAAGCGCATGAGGTACACGAGCTGACGAAGTGGAACATCCATCCCTGGGTAGCCGGCTCCCTGCAGGCGCTCGGCCGGATCGAGCCGCTGATCAACGCGATCGCGGCCAAAGTCGACATCGGGCCGGAGGAGTTGGCCGCGATCACCGCTGCGGCGGATGCCGGGGCCGCCGCCGCCCTGGCCGCGCACGCGGACGAACTCGCGGCCCGGG
>Ga0137413_10000017_pt1 | contig 40473 bp, 55 predicted proteins | sample CZODoug2_1_16fun_FD_108280 | JGI IMG/M metagenome (GOLD analysis project Ga0137413, IMG submission 108280) | Vadose zone soil fungal communities from Angelo Coast Range Reserve, California, USA - CZODoug2_1_16fungal (Illumina Assembly) | ecosystem: Environmental > Terrestrial > Soil > Vadose... | reverse complement strand
TGTGCTCAGTGCGGAGAGTTATTTCTAAGCTCATATGCTTATGACCAGCATCTAGCTATTAATGCTGAAGGTATCATACAGTGTTTCAACCTTTCAACATTTAAAACAAATGATGGAATACCTATATTTGATAAAATAATTGAACCTAAATGGGAACCATCATATGCATGGTCTTACACTATTAAAATAGATAATGTATTGAAGTTTTAAGGAAAATCAAACGTAGGTGGAACTATACTCATGTCTACGTCAAGAACTTGAAGAGTTTTAAATTCTTTAATAAGAGAAACAGCAAGACCTACAGCTTTTGCCGCAATAGCAATATTGAGTATAGTAGTCTCAGAAAATTCAGGGTCCTGTGAATCAAATTCAATAGTACCAATATTTGCAGCACTAAAACTATAAGATAAAGTAAGTTCATAATGTTGATATGTTATTAAATCAGTAATAGTATTAGCCATTAATTCACTCCTCTATTTATGGTAGATCAAAAGTTGGAGGATCAATACTCATATCAACAGTAAGAATTTGAAGAGTCTCCATAACCTTATTAAGATGAACAATGAGTCCGCTATCATGTCCAGCTGTAGCTAGAGCAAGTGGTTCGCTTTCATCAAATTCAGCTTCGCTACCGAGAAATATAAAGTTTCCTATATTCTGAATAGGATCATCATACACATATTGAAGATTATAGGAATTGTTATCAACTTCTGGGCTAATAGTATTTGCCATTATTTTTCTCCTAAACTGTGGTTTTAACTTGTTGTTGAATATTCATAGCCTTTTCCCAAATTTCCATCCATCTCCATGCATGATTTTCAATGCATAGTTGTGATGCAACATTACGGCCAGCCTCAGATAATTCTCTTCTTTTCTGTTTATCATTGGTTAATTGTTTTAATTCTCTATACCAAATTTTTGGTTTTTCTGCTAATATTCCAGCACCCATATTATGCAAACGTCTATATTCATTACGAGGTGAAGCAATCCATGGAACACCGCAAGCACTTAATTCAAGAGGTTTAAGCCATGATTTTCTTTGATTAAATAATGTCTCTGATAATGGTGCTATTCCAATACCTAGTTTAGCTAATTCATGTGGCCAGTCCTCAATAGACACTGACTCTATACACTCAGGAATCTGGTTCATTCCAAAAGTTTTCATAACTCCATTTAAATCCCCAATGCAACGAAATGAATTACCTTCATCCATTACTCTTGAGATAGAATTACCAACTGCAGAAGGATCATCAGGATGAGAGTGTAATGCAGCTGGCCAACCAATAATAGTATCGTCTTTATGTTCAACATTTAAATACCATTCTGGTATATAGTTAAACAATACATAACATTTATCAGGACCGCCATATCTAGTAACTAATCCTGGAGTGGAGACAGTTACTAGTGTTGCTAAATGACATGCTTCTTTTAAGTTGTTCCATGAATGAGTATATTGACTACTCAGCATTGCATGTATCTGTCCCGCTTTATCTTGCTTAATTCGACCAGATGCAACCGCTGCTTTAACTTCACGTAATGCACGATTAGGATCTAGTTCTACCCATGCTGGATTATGCGGATGAATTGAAGATAAATCATCATCGATATCAATAATTACAGCTATTCCAATATTACGAAGATAAGAAATAACCGGTAATAATCGTCTATCTGTTGTACGCTGAAAAATAACTACATCAATATCTTTATTTATGTCAACACTGTGAACATTACCATCTTTCATGGTAATTCTAATATTTCTATCTTGTTGACGCACAACAGTAACGTCATGACCTGCTGCTTTTAATACCTCAGCAGGCCAAATAATACGATAGCTCCCGCAACCGTAATCATCTGACGGATAACAAACTACTTTCATGTCGCCGTTTTAGATGATGCAACTTTAGTAGCCTGTAAGTCACCAGAAGTAGTTACTGTGACAGGTTTTACTGAATCAGTATCCTTCGATTCATATTTATCCTTAAGATTTTTTACTTCCTCTTCTAAAGCAATTACCCTATCCCATAGCATTTGATAAGACATTTTAATTCTCCTCTATCGGTTCTTGCAGATTAACTACTTGTAACGTGGTGTTTGAATCAATAGAAATAATGTTGTGTATTTCTCCATTTGAATCTGAGAATCTAACAATATAATCAGGATTATTTTTTACAAGATATGTTAAAAATTCAAGTAGTTGTTTGACAGTCATCACATTAGTAGACCTATCCAGTTGTATCCCATTGCCTGACCGGATACTGCATTAGCTCCTGATGTTGTATTAATTATCTGAATTGTAACTAATGTAGAACTCACACTAAAAAGTTGATAACCATAACTACTTGTAGCATTAGTACCAGTTAACGAAAATACTGCAGCTGACGTACCAAATGGATTAGTGAAATTAACTTTTCCACCTGTCCCTACAGTTCCAACTGATCCTCCACCCTGTATTTGTTTTGCACTAGTAATAGAACCATCATCAATAGCGCCTACAATGTAATGATCACCTTGTACAGAAAGCACAACAACAATATCATTAACAACAGGATGGTAACCGCGTGTGTAAGCACAAACAATAGGAAGTGTTGTATCTCCTCCCAAAAAAATAGTTGCTTTTGGCGGTGGCCCAGAACTTATAGAAGAGACAACACCAGTACGACGTAATGCAGTAAGCGGATGATTTTTATCACCAGCCGTAACTAATGCTGTCATAGCAATACTCGATTACGACAATTAACTGTCATTCCACCGTCCATCGCACGAATATTAAGGTCAAATCCATCACCGATCAATGGAAAATCAATATTCTGATCTGGATCAGTTACTTGTATTACATCTCCACTTTCTAGTGCATAGTTAGGAATTATAGGTACCGTGATACTATCCGGAATTCCAAGCACGCGCAACAACGTCGTCCTAGCGGCAAGATTCACTTGTGCTTGTGTTGTCATTAATGGTGACGATTCAAAATAAACACGTCTACCTACAGCAGGCGCATAGGTAATTGATTCAGGATTAGTATCTTCAACATATGCACGTAATGGAGTTGTTCCGTCTGCAGGTTCGCTAGTATATACAACTGCGTTATAGAATGATGATGCATCAGCAGAATGTGCCGGACGCATCATCATTGATCTAATTCCAGGAGCATAAGAAATAACTACTGAATCTTCAGCTAAATTAGGTTCTGGTTTTGCAATAAAAGTACCCATCGGATCGCAATATAATTGCCATCCTGCCGATGTAGCAACCGATGTCATAGCATCAGAAATTGGAGTATCTTGATCATATGATTTTGTTCCTGGAACTAAATCTGTTCCTGGTATATTGTAAAACAAACGATTATTAGGAATTGCAGTTTGTAATAATGAAATTAATGCTGTATCACATGTGACGCCAGAAGCAATAGCATAAGGCTGTGTAAATGATCCAGTTAACCACATTCTGTCATAACCGGAAATAGTTAATTGAGGATATGAAGATTGAACACCAGTAACTACTAATGTGCCTACTGGTACAAATTCTTTATCTATACCAAGTGCTATCTCAGCTTGTGTAGCATCCCAATAGCGAACGCCTACCCATGGACGTATTTCTGACGCAACATAAGCAAATAGATCACTTATTTGGTCAGGAAATAAAAGTCCAGATGCATCAACAATATTAACACTACCACTCCGACGAATAGTATCTGGGCCAACGGTTACACTGCCACCGATATTTTGAACTTTAGATCCTGAACTAGGATCAATTACAGTTTGGTTTTGTAATGTTGCAATTACTAATCCATTTTGCAATACCTCTAAATAACTGTATTGCTCATGACTACGAGCAAGAGTATCTAGATATCGTTGGCTGACAGGATACATTATGGTGCATCTGTTTCTACATAGGTTAATGTATAAACATCGTTTCTTAGATCAGTGTTAACAAATCCATCAGCATCACACCAATCTTTTTCTGTTAGTATTTCTGAAATATCCCAACCATTAATTAGGACATATGAACGTCCACCCTGGTGCCATAATATTTCCATTACTCCACTGTCAGTTACTACAGCGCGCAATCGTGCAATTTGTGATTCAGTAGAAGTAATGACAATTAATTGCCCGTCTTCCCCACTAATCCAATCACGAATCTTTACCGGAGCTGCATTAGCACCTAATGGATGATAAATAGCAGAATCTTCTGTAAAAGAAAATGATGCAGCCATGCGTCGATTAACAGACAATGATAGTAATGGTTGTGTAACACTACGAAGAATGGTGACCGGATTTTCTACACCAAACAATGTTACATACGTTGAGTTCAAACTTGTTAGAATTGAATTATTATATAGTGTTTGTTGACGTGCTCGATAAAGGACTGGACGTAATACAGGTAATTCATCATCATGACTAAAAATAGTCTGCCCAGTATCAGAACCAACTGCTTCATCAGTTCCATTATTTGCACCATCATCAATATTACGAACTTGATACCACTGTAATCCTTGACTATTACGAGATTGAAAACTGTCAACCGCAATAGAGCCTAATCCCCAACCAATACGTGTAACTAATACACCAATACCAGTAACTGAATTATCATTAGTAATATTGGCCGCAGCAAATACAGCATTTGATGGTGCAGCAACACTAAATACTATCCTTTGTGGAGTCGTTGTTAATGTTACTGGAGATCCAACAGAGGTAGTGGTTGTTGTCTCACTACTATCTTTCCATAGAATTCTAGGTGTAGTGGTGAAAGTTCCGCTTTCTGTCCATGCCCACATAGAAAGCGTATGTATTTGTCCTGCTACAACAGGGAAACGCCATTGCGTAGTATCAGAATTCACTGATCCAGCAATACCCATATTACTTGTTGCCGCAGTTTGTGTAAACCAACGTAACATTCCCGGAGGAGTTCCTCCGGTTGATAAAGATAAATTACAATACTGCCATGTAAAAGAATCACCGGCAGGTGGATTAAATCCATCATTCACATTATGTGTTAATGAACCTCCGCTAGCAATTTGAATATGTGCCCAATTATCGGCCGGTCCCCGTTGATTATCGAGAAATTCACCACGTTCAATAATAACATCTTGCATTCCGGTATATCCACCGGGAGTCCATGAAGTAGAAGAACCTACAGCTAAACTAACTTGATCAACTCTATGTTGTTCATTTGCAGCACCAGTAGATAAAACTTCAATAACAACTAATGCAGTAACAGATAAGGCTGGTGCAACACCAGTAAATGATGCTTGTATATATCCACCAGTTCCATCAGTAACCGTACTACCAAACTGTGTTGAAATAGTTCCATTAGATGCATTTAGCCATCTAACCCCAACAGCACAAGAACGTGCAGATACAAGAGATCTAAATGATGCTAACACAGTATAAGTAGTTCCTGGATGAACAGTTGGAGTATCTCCTACTAAAGAACAACGTGCAACCATTGTTCCGGCTGCAGTTGAATTCAGTAACATATCTGCTAATCCATCTAATGGGTTAACAGTACTACGCACGGGTGTCGACATATTTGAATCAGCAGTCCATGATCCTACAGTTGATTCAAAACTAGCATTATCACTTGTTAATAAGTTAACAGTAGCAGTTGTTGTTAGTAATGCTTGATACGTATGTTTATCTTGTAATAAAGATGCAGTTATTGTTGGAGTATATGGGACAGTGTAAGTAACAGAAAATGTACCTGACGGTTTCCAATCAGACCACCAGAGGTTACCCTGCGGTCCAGGCCAACTTTGTGCAAGTTTTACATATGCCTTATAAGTAACTCCATTTAATAAATAAGCTTGTGTAGTAGCACCAACAATAGCACTAGTATTAGCACCGGAATTTTGATTACTATCCCATGCTGGAATACTAGTGTCAGGATCAAAATTAGCACTACCATATGTACTAGAATCAAATATCTTTACTTGCCATGCAGTTTGCGGATCTCCATCGTCATCTTCATAAACCCAGTTAACTGTTGGCTGTGCATTGTTGGCTACAGTAACAACAGTTGGAGTTCCAGAAACAATGGGTTGTTGATTTATATCGACATCAATATATAATTCGTATACTCTGCCAAAGTTTCCTGATCCATCATTAGCAAGAAAATAAGATGTTTGTAATCCAATTAAATTAACAATTCCTGCAGACCATGCACGTCCCCCCGGCGCAGAATAAGCAGGATTTCCAGCAAAGGTAGTAATTGTTTGTGTGCCACGGGTGAAGTATGATGAACCAACAGTTCCTAATGAAGTATTACTATCATCATAAATAGTATTGTGCATTGTTTCAGTTCCACCGCCGGCTACGCTATGGCTATTGCGTTGCCGTACTGTTAATGATTTAATTCTTTGTCCTGCAGAAAGTGCACTTAGATTTCCCAAGCTAACGCGAAAATATCCCTGCTGAACAGTGCCAACAACAAATGAAGAATCAGAATTATCTGAAACAGCCTGCCACCGTGTAGAAGCTCCATTAACACTGAATGGTGCATTAGATAAAACATCACCATTTGGTCTTAAGGTTGTAATCGTCATAGTCTAGATCCTCTTACAGCCTTAGCGATTTGACCCTTACTTACCATAGTGATAACACCATTACTATCAAGATGTGCATTAAAGGAAATCTTAGAAATATTTCTTGCTACAGCCATACCAAGTTTTTCATAATCAATTGATGTATATGATGAATTACTAGTTGAACTATTACGAATAGATGTTGCCTGTGTTGCTGGAATAATCATCTCATCTTTGTGTACTAATGCCAACTCCGTTTGTGGTACTTGCCATGCACCCTTTGCATATCCCTTAAGATGAAATGCTTTTCCTACCGATTTAGCAAGCACCTTTCCCAATTGTGTCATTTGCTTTTCTAGAGATGCCGATTGTGATTTAAGACCATTAACAAATGACTTTGCAATATTGCCACCTATTTGTGCATTGACAGCAGTATTTCCAAGTGTTTTACTAGCACTATTGATTGCTCTTTGAGTTTTGTTTATATCTTTTATAGTAGCCTTTGATCCAGATGCTAAAGCTGCAGCAGTTGCACCGCCTGCATCAACACCTTCACCTGTAATCTGTGCAATTAAATCTTTTGATAAACCTAATTTAGACAGCTTCTTTAGATTTGCTGTAAATGCTAGAATTGCTGCAAGTTTTGACTTTAAACTTGTATCAAGATTACTTGCACTGGATACAGTGCCAATACTCGATAATGATGCTGATGATAATGCCTCATCTTTTACCGATGTTGCAACAGCATTAGCCGCTGAGATTTGTGCAGCTATTTTATCTCGTTGTGCAGCAAGGCGTTGCATTTGTCCATTAACTCGACTAACTGTTGCAACTAATCTAGATTGTGCTGAACCACTAAAATCTTTACCAATAGATTGTGTAACAGATTCAGCGGCAGCCTTAATTGATCCGCGAGCGCGAGAACCAGTAAATGCAGATAGAATAACATCAAGAATATGTTTACCAGATGCAGTGCGTTCACTACGTTGTGCAGCGACTGCATCACTTTCAGCTTGCTTCACATAATTAATTAAGAAATCAGATTGTTTCTTACTATACTTTGCTTTATGAATTTCATCAAAAATCTGTTGTGTAAATTTAGCAATATCTGCACGTGACGTTGAAAGACTAATTTCAGCATTTAATTTAGTTGAAAGTGATTTTGCAGTATCACGAGTTCCAGAAGTGACGGCTCCTTTTACATCACCACCCGTTGCATAGGTAGCGATAGAAGCCATCTGCTTAAGCATTCTAGCTGATGTTTTATTATCATAAACATGTGCACCGCCCTTGAAGTGCACTAATTCAGGACCGGCATCTCCAACAACTCCCCAACTGCCTGCGTTTGGATCTCCACCCTTTGCGTACCAATGTGGACTTCTAGATAACCAAGCACTATATGCAGAAGCAGGTGAACCATAGGCTCTTTTAATATAAGTTAAACCATCAATAATCTGTTTGTTTGGGTCGTTTGTTTTTCCATACGGCATTCCGGCCCAGGTAGAATCAAGGAATTGTGCAATACCATACGCTGAACTAGTTGGGTTAGCAGCATTTTGATTCCAACCAGATTCACCATTCCACAAAGAAACTAATGCAGAGAATTGTGATTGATCCCAACCAAAATGATTTAATACACTTTTAGCATAAGCCTGGTTTGCCGCTGCTCCTTGACTGTGGGCGCGTTGATCACCACTCCCTCCGCCTAAACCGAGTTTACCTAAACCAGATGCTCCAATATCATATCCAGTACTCTGTAATGCTTCTAAACCTTTTTTAGATAAATCAGAAACTTTTACTAAACCTTTTTTAACTATAGACTCTAATACCTTAGGAATTGATCCAACTAAATTTTTTGCTAATGCAGCTGGATCATGCAACAACATACCTTTAATAAATCCACCCATGATGTGGCCACCCAGGTCCATCATGACTTTAGACGGTGAACTAATTTTGAATAAATTAACTACTGCATTTTTTATTGGATTAAATATATGACTCTTAACCCAGCTAGCTACATTACCTAATTCGTTGAGAATTCCACTAAACAGACCAGAAACTATATCCCTTCCATTTTGTTTTAACCAAGTTGAAGCTCCACTGAGATAACCCTTAAATCTACTTCCTATATTAGTAAACCAATTACGAATAGTTGACCAACCGCGAGAGATACCTGACCATAAACCATTAATTAAATTTGTACCACGACTGACTAATAAACTTCCAAATCCCTTAAAATACCCAGCAATTCTGGATCCTATACCAGAGAACCAGTTAGAAACAGTGGTCCAACCTGTTTTAATGCCTCCCCATAATCCATCTATAAGTGCTTTACCTTTACTGGATAAAAGAGATCCAAGACTTCCAATTGCTGATTGAATAGTTGAAGGAAGATTTCTAAAGAATGTATATACTGCTTTAAATGCATTGTAAACACCAATACCAAAGTTAACAAAAGCCTTAATAACTCTGGCGATTGTAGTAATAACTAGAATTAGTGTCTTTACAGCACCAACTAATAAATACCCAACAAATCTAATTAATGGCGGTAATACTTTACCAAGAATTGTTGCAGCAAACTCAAGAATTTTTCCAATGACTTTAACGACGACTATGATTACTGCTTCAATAGTCGGTTTCCATTCATTGAATTTTTTGAGCAATATAACTAATGCAGGTAATACATTTGTTTGAATAAATTTTGCTAATGCATCGAAAACTGGTTTAAGTCTTGAACCAACAGCAATAGCAACTTGGAGAATAACAGGAATAAGTTTTGTTGCTATCCATTGTGCAATAGAAACAATAATAGGAATTACATAAGTAGATATAATTTTAACAAACTGAACAAAAATTGGTATTAAGTGAGCTTGCATCCAAGTATAAATAGAAATAATAGCGGGAAGAATATAAGTTGTAAATGTATTAGTTAAAGATTTAATTATAGGTATAACACCAGATGCAATAGTTGTAACTATGTGTTCAAGACTTGGTAAAAGTTGAGTTATTAATGTTGAATAGAATTTCATAACTACTGGTACAATAGTTTCAAAATAAGTTTTTAAAGTTGAAAATACAATACCAACTATTGTACCCAATGAAGAAAATGCAGATTTAATAGGTCCAGTTGCTTTAGATATAGCTCCGCCGCTAGATGTTAAATTAGCAATAAAAGCTTTAACTCTATCGACTATTTCAGATAAAATAGGTGATACATAAGTTTTAACTATACCAGCAAAATTTTTAATCGGTGGAATTACTTTAGTATCAATCCAACCGCCGAGTGTAAATAATACTGGAATGAATTTGTTAGCAATAAAATTTTCTACAGCATCTAATGCTGGTAAAAGTTTTGTTCCTAATTCCTCCTTCATTACTTTCCATGATGCACGCATTTTATCGCCTGCAGTTGCTTGAGCTACAGCAGATCCACCGAACTCTTTATTCAACTCGCCAAGAATAATTTTTTGTGCATCAAGCGTGTGACCAGAATTAACTAACGATGTAATAGTTTTTTGTTGGTCTGTAGTAAAAGCAACACCAACACGACGTAATGCTGTGATTCCCTTGATTGGATCATTGAGTGCTTTACCTAATTGAATAGCTGATGATTTACCTGACTGTCCTAATGCGACAGACATATCACCAACGGTTTTTGTTGCTTGATTAAATATGTCATTACCTTTACCAACTTCATTACGAATGCCGGTAAAAGTTAAAAGCATATTTTCATTTGATTTTATCTGATCATCATCAATACCAGTTTTGCGAGAAATAGAACTTGCTAATTCTTCAACATCTTTAGCTGTAACATGCGCAGCAGAGCCAGTTGATTTGATTACTGCAGCAGTTTGTGCTGTTGTTTTTTGTGCTTCTCTTCCAGCCTCAATAGCTGATTTGAAAAACTCTGTTGCTTTAGATGCAACTTCATATGCACCAACAACTTCTAGTGCACCCTTAGCATTTTCTTTAAGAGAACTAAACATTCCCTCATGTTCTTTTGTTGCTCTATTCACAGATTTAGTGGTTGACGTAGTGATGCCATCTAAATCTTTTTCTACACCTTTTACTGATTTACCAACGTTACTTTTTAAACCAGACGTAAAGTTTTTAAAGTCGCCAACAAGTTCAATATATGCCCGATCAATTGGTGTTGGCATAGTGAACTCACCTTAGTTTAAGTATTGACATTCATAGCACGGAGGAATGACGCGCTGGCGTCCTCTTCTCCATGCCACCAGTCCGGCACTCCCTCAACTGCAGGCACAATTTCCCTGTATTTATTTAAACCTGGAACATACCATTCTGTTATATGAAATGAATTATCAAGATCTACTCGAGGATTAGTGTTATCCTCATCATCGTAATTCAGACGCTGTAACATGGTGAAGTATATTAAGTTTAAGAATCGGTCTGGGCTGAGAGTTCTGATGTCAATTCCATTGGAGAGAGATTCACCGTCAATTTCGTGCCATCTTCCGGATTCGGTGACCCATCTGACGAGTCCGACGATGGCTCCGTAGGGCGCATTCCATATTCACCCATTACCCATGGAATTATTTCCATTACTTGAAAAATGGAAATTGGATTTGATTTATCCGCCATACGAGAAATAAATTTTTCTGCTGATTCTTTTGTAAGAACCAATTGTGCAACAGCACGAAAGAATTTTGGTTGATTCTTCATATCAGCTTCGCCGATACTTTCAGTCAACCCAACAAATTCAATGAGTTCATCGACAGCAAGGTTAGGAACTCCAATAAAAATATCATCGTCAATTTTAAATTTGACGTCAACTTTTTTACTGAAATCTTTTACTTGCGGATCAGCTGGCGTGATCGTTGTTTCTGTCATGGCAATACCTCCGACTCGCACAATAACAGCGCAGTCGGCCGCCTCATGACAAATGTAAATTTAGAAACTCAGCCCATGACTTCATGCAATGCATCATTTAAAAACGGTACTGGTTTTTGTCCGCTAGTGTGAGTTGCAAATACGGATTGTGAAGATCCTTTAGGCTGAAATACCATAAACTTTCCGCGCTGAGGAAATATTTGAGAAGATGTAGGTCCAAACAATCCAGTTCCATTGTGGACATATAAAGCATAATCTACATCAGTTCCTATTTCAGCTTTTAAAATTCCAGCTTCAGTGACAATTTTTAAAGTAATAGATGCACGTAAACGGCCCTGGTCAACAGGACATCTTTTCTTTGCTGCATTTTGTATACGTAATCCCTTACGTAGCAACTCTTTTGCTAAAGCTCCGGTTGGACCTTTTAATTGTTTGTTAATTTGAGATGAATTTATTTCCTGTCTAACATTAATACTACTCATCTATTAACTCCAACAACAAATTGAAGTTCTGAACCAACACATGCGCCTTCAGGCCCAACAAATAATTGCTGTCTAATCATATAATCAACAATATCATTATCTAATAATAAAGATCTCAACTGTTCAAGAACACTACACATTACTCTTTTAGCATCATCAATAATCATAAGTGCAGAATTGTTTAATGCATCAGTTGTTGGAGCTAAACTTTTACCATCTCCCGCTGGTTGCGGAGCGCAGCGAATTATCTGCATAATCATATCTGCTGCTAATACTCCACCCTCGCATGCATCAGATGTAGATGCTTCTATAGGGAATTGGTCAGTAAGAAAAAATCTATTAATTGATAAAGCCAATAATCCACACGTGTCGCATTCATCCCAAGCAATAGCGCTTGGAACTAATCCAACACGTGCAGGAGATTTACCAATAGAATATTTCAATTCATCATTTGCAGCAGAAAGGATTAATGGTAATACTGTTGAAATATCCATTATCCCACTCTCCGGGATTTCCTACCATCAATAGAATATGTACGTGCCCGTCCTTGTAAGTGATTTGGATTCCATGTATTAATAAAAATATCAGCGAGATATAATCCTGTTAATCCTTTGTCAAACATATCACTAATGCTAGGAAATGATAAAGTAACACCCTGTCTGGCAAGCTGAGTTACTGTACGTGGTAAACGGCAATCTTCACCATTTGCAGCCTTAATGAATTCACATGCTAATTCACCAATTGCCCAGGCCGCACCGTCGGGAAGATTTAAACCATATCTAGCTGTAACTGACCATGTTCCTACTTGAGTATCAGGTAAAGCGAAATTATTAGTCCTAGGCCAGATACCACCATCAACCCTAACCACATAACGACTTTCATCCAAACGATAAGAAGATGGATCTAGAATAGTTCCATTTATTTTAATTTGCGTGATAGAACTTACCGGAGCAGATAATTCAAATTGTTCAAGATACGTACATGAACAATTATCTTGACAAGATCCACATCCACCATAGATCCAATAACCATAAAATCCACCGGATGATGTTGCACCTAATGGCGGTCGCTGAGTTCCCGGCCATGAAAGCCAACCATCAGGGAAAGGGGTTTCTCTATGACAATCACGACATGGACGTAATGTAGTTTCAGTGAATCCAAATTGACGGCCAGTTAATACCCATAAAGTATTTGATGCAAATGCAACAGCCTGTCCCGTTACAGTAGGAGACTCTGTCATAACATCACATGTCCAGCAACAAGGCCAGAGATCAGTCGGAGAAAAGTCAGCTGTCATTTTTATCTCCCCAACGAATTTTATTACCTTTAATGGCTGCTGCACTGCGTATTTGTGATAATTGTTCTTGTGTATATTTTAGTTTCATTACTTGCTGTGCTTTTTTCATTCCTTTCTTTCCATTAGAGGATAATTGATCATGACCAATTTTTTCATTAGTTCTTTTTGCAACAGAAGATAATAATTCTTTTGTTACACCTTTACCATCCCAACCACCATGTGAATTATGATGACATTTTCGACAAAGCCATACTATATCTAGTATATGTAATTTGTCATATCCTTTATGATGGTGAGCAACAATATTATAAGGAGGATACTTATCTTTACAGTTTTCGCAGTGTTCAGGTTTAATTAAACTACCATTCCTTAATGCTCTTTTTATTTCATTTCTACCTGGATTAGTCATTATTTTCCTTATATAACAGGAACTACACCAACAGGAATGCGAACATCAAACTTGATAAGAATTGATGCAAAACGTTGTGCATTATTTCCTACCCACAATTCAGCAATATAATGTCCTGGTGTAGGAAATTCATCACCTTGCCAAGTATACTCAACTTTTCCATCTGTTTGTGGAGAAATAACTACAGCATTACGTATTACTGCTGTTCCTACACCACAGCTATTTTCTCGATAACTAAACTTCCCTGTGTAACCAGTTAAGTCAAGAGGATTTCCATTTGAATCCTCAAAAGTATATCGTAGAATCATAGGCTTTTCACCTACAACAAATGGACCAATTTCAACTGAGGGTGAATTACCAATCATGTTCCGGGCTCCTCCCCTGATATCGGTCCTTCATCTTCTATGCCTGAAATATTTTCATTTGTTTCTCTGCCAAAAACTCTAATTCTTAAATTAGATAATCCAGAAATAATATGAGGTATAATTCCAAGATTAGCAGTGAATGATAATACAGCTGAGAACACAACAGGAATTCTATTGTTCATAGAGCCAATAAAACTTATTGTACTAGACAACACATGTTTAGTTTTCTTACTGGACAATGTTGCAAATGAAACAGTCGCAGTAAGCAATCTAACTATAATTCTATGTGATGTTAAATTACCAGTAAATGAAAGTGTTGCACTTAAAGCTTGTGTGAAAAAGTGAGCAGCGCTTCCAACAAAACTAACTGTAAATGACAATGTTGAATTTGGCAATGATTTAGTAATCCGTCTATTCAGCACGCCGACGAATCCAACGGAGGCAGACAGTCCACTGTGGACACTGCGCGCGGCCGCTCCGGAAAATGCAAGCATTGCAGATAGAGCGTGGCCGACTCGGCGAGACAAACTACCAGTAAAGGAAATCGTTGCCGATAATAACTTCAATGTTTTCTTTGTTTGATTACCAGTAAAACTTAATGTAGCTGATAATGATTGTGTGAAGAAATGTACTACTGCTGTAGTAAAAGAAGTTGTAAACCCTATGGTTGCATTTAATGCTTGGGTATAATGATGAACAGCAGCAGACGTCATATTTCCTGTGAAGGAAATTGTTGCTGATAATACTTTAGTCAGTCTACTATTGATGGTTCCAGTAAAAGAGATATTTCCTGTTTGGATTTTTGAAATTCTACGTGATTGATTACCGGTAAAGTTGACAGATGAAGACTGTCTATTTTGGACACGTTTGATATTGGAACCAACAAAAGATACAGTTGCTGTACTGAGTTTTTTAATTCCATTTATCTGTGCTCCAGTAAATGATAATGTTGCATTAAGCGCTTGTGTGTAATGATGCACTGCCGCAGTTGTCATTGACCCAGTAAATGAAACTGTTGCAGTTAGTGCAGATTTAACTATACGTTTAGTCTGTGACCCAGTAAATGATAATGATGCAGTACGATTTGACCTAGTTAATAATGGCATAGCAGTAGTAAATGAAACTGCAGCTGTCATTGTTTTTCTTAATACTTCATTTCGTGCTGTAGTAAACGACAATGTAGCTGATTGAATTTTTCTGGTTATTGCTGTGCGTACTCCAGTAAATGATAACGTTGCCAAAGAATGTGTCTTTTTTGTTAAGGTATTATCAGCACCGGTAAACCCTACTGTACCTGAAACAGATTGTGTAAATTGAGTTCCTCCAGCAGATTTAATTTCAATAGCGGCCATTTGAAATTGTTGCCCTGTTGGAGCGGTAGCATTCATCGTAACATTACCAGATGAACTAGTATTACTGGTTAATTTCCATTTATGAGAAGTATATTCTGAATCTACAACATCGTAAATAGATATTTGTCCAGCAGGTAAAGTCGCGACTGCTAAATTTGCCCAATCTGCACAAGCAACTAATACATTAGATCCGGATGAAACTCCAGTTAAAACAACAGAAGGTAAGCCTGATGCACTAAAAGATGTATTTGTTTTTCCTGTATATGTAGCGCCTTCATCCCCCGTTACTTGTACTACATTGCAACGTACTTCCCAGCCAGCAGCATTAGCCGCTGCATTAGGAACAACTGTAACTGTCATTGATCCCGGAGCAGTTGCACAAAATGCTCTATATACTTCTGCAGATGTTCCACCAGTTGAAGCAGAAATAGAAGCAATGCTTGCCCAGGTTAATGCTCCTCCAGAAACACTTGCTACTAATGATCCTCCTGCACTTGGTCTATTAGTAGTAATTACTGCATACAGAGTTGTACCAGCAGCAGGACTAAAAGGTGCTGATACATTATTATTATTAGAAATTGATAATACTTCTGCAAGAGAAGTATCTAGAGAGACGGTCATTTAAAACCGTCCTAAAGGCTCATTTTATTTAAATAAAATAACTAGCACATACAACATATCCAACAAATATATCTCCTTCTGCACCATCAGAAGCAAAAAATTCCCAAGAAGTAGGTGGACCAAAAGCAGGTTCAGTATTAACTGGTCTACTAACTAACATTCTAAATGGATATCCAGGATGAATAAAAAATCCTCCGCTTAAAATTATAGTATTAGGCGGAGCATCAATAAGTAAAGATGAGTTTCCATCAATATCAGCTTCAGCACTGTTAGTCTGTATAACACTGATTTTCATTTATCCATCCTCTTTAATTAATTACTTGACCAACATTTGGTCCATCATACCAAGTATTTCCTGACCACTCATTTCCTGTATTTCCTGGTTGCCAGTGTGCTACATATCCGTAATAACCGCCGTTAGGATAAAACCTTGTTGAAAATTTGTTATTAGTTATTTTAACATCAATTGCATTATCTCCACCGTAAATACAATATCCTCCTCCTGCAAATAAATTATCATGAATTCTAACGCCAGAAAGTGCAGCATTAGTCCACTGTAGGAGAATACAAGCTGTTTGATTTAATTCATTTAAGAATGTATTCCCAGAAATTTCTAATGGTCCAACATCAAATGATTGATAACAATCAACATGATCTACAGTATTATAGCCCATATCATGAATGTAATTATTTTGAACGATACCTTTATGTAGTGCAATACCACCAGCACAATCAAATATATTACAGCGTTTTATTACTGTTCCTGATATATCTCCATAAACATCTTTAATTCCAGTTGTTAAACGATTATTATCTGGTCCGCCATTTCCAGGACCAGAAATAGTACAGTCTTGAACTGTTACATTATTAGAATGGCGTAATCCAACACCAAACACATTTCCATTATTAATAATTCTACATCTCGATATAGTTATACCATCAGCTGTTGCATCAACTTCTGAGTTAACTGAGTATTTATCAAAAACTGCACCAGCATCGTCAATAGTTACCCATCCGCGAGTATCCCAATGCCAACCCGCGCCTGAAGTAATATCTTCAGGAATTCTCTGTAATATAGTACCAACTGGAACACCAGTATTTGATGCATCAGGAAACCCAGTAGGAGCTGGAGAAGATACAGAAACAGAAATAGATACAGAAGTTATATGTCCTTCTGCATCAGTTCCTTTTCCTGTAATATTAACCATTAATTATGCCGTAGCTGTAAATACTGCTACAGAACCGGAATCAGAAATCTTTGTCCATGTACGATTACCATCATCAGTAATAACAACAGTTACTGGATCAGCTAAAGAAACATTAACGGTTGCCGGCGTAACATTTCCTTCTGCATCCATAGCTGTACCATGAATAACAATAGTTTTTGCATCTGGATCAGAATATGTAGCAGTAACCGTCATAAGTTCACCGATTGCATATGAACTCTTATTGGCAGCAATACTAATAATAGGATTAGCCATTTTTCTCCTTAAGTCTTTATTGTAAAAAATACTGTTTGATGAGGAAATCCAATCATTTTAAATTTTTTACCTGTACGAACAATTATAAATTCTGTTTGAACTTTAGTAAAAAGATTATTTCTATTACTATATTTAGCTTTAAACGATATTCCATTTATTGTAATGCGAATAATCTGTTCATTAGCATATCCAAGCTCAGAACACAGGTCTATTTCTAAATAACCATCTTTGTTAAGCTTAAATTTATGTTCGTTCGTGGACATTGTATTTACACTAATTCTCCAGCAATATAAAAATTAAATGCAGGTAAATTAGAGTATCCTGAATAACTTCCTTGTAGTAGACCATAATCAGGAGATTGTAATAGCAACCTTAAATCTCCGTCTGACCCACCGAATGTATTATGAGGACCATTAATCATTCCAGAAAGATTTACTTGATTATCTGGACCAACAGCAAATTGTGGTGCATCTCCACTTCCGTTAGAGAAACTTAATTGAACAAGGAAAAAACCAAAACTACTCATGTGTAGATCGGTAATAGTTAAAGTTTTTCCAGCTGATCCAACAACTGTATCAGTATAAGCGTAGTTATTAGGATCAATATTATGATGAACAGATGATAATGACGTTCTGTAAATTGTCACTTATCCGCCTTGATTAGGCGTCAATTGATATGTAAATTGAATTGAATCTCCGTTGTTAACGTTGATAGCAGCAAAAGTTTTTCTATCCCAAAGAACAGGACGAATAACATAAGTGTTTGTGTTAGCTGGAGTTACACCAGCAGCAGTGCTATCAGAAACCTTATACCAAGCCGGAACAGTAACAATAGAAGTAGTATTAGAAAGAATTAATCCCCAATGTGGAGTAGCATTTCCAGTATTTTCAATTACTGTATTAGCTTGTCCCTGAGCGGATGAAGATGAAGCAGTTAATGGAGTTCCTGTAACAGTACCTGTTGTTGCACTACCCGCTGTAAATGGTGAACCCGTTGAAGATGATAATGCAGTACCACCAATTGCACCGAGATTACCGAACAAACCCCACTCTGTAACGGCTTCAGTACCAGTGTAGTTAATAGTTGCAACAGTTTGATATTTATTAGTTCCTGTTGTGCTAGTGCCAGTTCCTCCGGCATTTGTACCGGGAATCATAGTTTGAACACCAGCGACCATTGTTTGGCCACCATTTGCTGATGGTGTAACAAGTTTAATATCAGTTACTGCTGCAGTTGCAGCGCCAACAACTTGTGTACCAGTTGCATGGTTATTGGCAATTTTTAAAATATTAATTGGTGTAGCTGATGTAATTGCCCATTGAGAATCATTGGCTAAGGAAAGTACACCAACGTTAGTGACTAATCCAGAACCTAAATCCCTTTCATCAAGTAATTCACCTTTACTATTCCTGTGATAAGCGGTCAGTTGCGTTTCAAAATAATGACGCGCAAATAAACCGCTATCACCAGGATCTTTAGTAAAAGCAACGCGACCTAAACCTGGAATTCGCAGAGTCTTTACGGCATGCGGTTTTGGCGCGCGAATAACACGCGACTTCAGCACACCACCAAAACCCGCATTACCGTTAAGACTCATTTAAAACCCCTATGTCAAAAGTGCAGAACCACAAGATGGAACAGGCGGAGTAGTAGTTGTAATATTCCATAACCAATGTTCAGTAGTTAATGCAGAAGTCGTACCAGTTGCAGGCAAATAACTAGTGCCAGTACCCGGGCCATCTAGCCATAATGGACCGGCTGCAGCTGTATCACAGATAAACTGCATAGTTGATTTATCATTAGAAATATTGTACGAACCAACTTGCGTATTATAACAATGAGGCCATGCGTTATAAATGTATTGCTGAATTCCGCCAGCAGAACATGCACCGGCACCGGCAACTCTCTGCCAAACTTCCATTGAATAATGAGCAGTAGATGGACCTTCTGAAAGTCCAAAACCATAACCAGAAACAGGACCAGAAGTTACTAATTCTCGAGCCGATAAAACATATGGTGTCATATCAGGATCGACAGAACACAAGTCAACCGTCAATGCCATTCTCTTAAGAATTGGCGGGTCTTTCTGATTGACACAAATTAAACCATCAGCAGTTTTCTCAAAAAACTCAGTACCATCTTCATACTGAGGAGCCATAGCTACCTGAGAAAATGCAGCAACAATAACGTGACTTGACGCGCCGGTAACAGGATTACCACAAACGTCAAGTTGCACAATTCGCATTGACGTTCCCTTGATAGGGACCGCACAGACTGAACTCATAATTACGTTCCCTTCGGGACGCCAACATTAGTTTGGACTGCAAAATGACAGCAATCCCAACCGAGTACATAAGTACGTTCGGCAATAAGCTTCATTGTATTTGTTGCTTTATCAAATGATTGTGCACCCTGTGGCGCACGTACTCTTATATCACTACGATATCCGAATACATTTCCTGTTCCATACATCCAACAGGCATTTGGTCCGCGAGGTGCACCGGTTGGGGAACTTCCATCATATCCAGCACCAACAGCAATTTTATTTCCATTAGCTGTTTTCATTACTGGACCAACTTGTTTAATAACTCCCCATGCATCCATTGTTGGTAGAAGTAATTCAGGAACATGAATAACTCCAACACCATCATAACAATTTGCAATAGCTTGTTCTAATTCACCTAATGCTTGTTCAATATTAAGAGGAAATGTTTCACCAGCACCAGAAACAATTGTTGCTGGATCTTGTAAAAGAATTCCATCTGAATCTAAAACTTGTGCATTAGCTGCAAGATGAGGAAATACAATTGACTGTCCACTTGCAACACCAGTCCAAAATGCACGTTCAACTTGCCAAGGTTCAGCCATAGATAAAGCTTTAGTAGCTGTTAATTGAGCTTGCTCATTACCAACAGCTGAACAATCAAATTCAACCATTGCAACAAATGATGTTGCGCCTCTTGGTCCTACACTTACTGAATTGAAAAATGCTTGAGGTGGCGGTGGATTTCCTCCACTGCCCGTAACAGCAAGACATTCATCATATGTTAATTCGCCTAGACCTGTTACGGCAACACCACATACGGGTTGATATGTAATACCATTCTGCCAGTGAACATCTGGTGTATTTGGAAACTCAACAGTAGTTAGTAAACCAAATGGAATAGGCGTGAATGATGGCGGATCAACAATTTGCCTCATGTTGGCCATTTGTTATTCACCCCTATTCCATTTGACTAGTGTGTAATCCTCCACTTAAATCTGTGCAGCAAGAGTCTCAGGAGCAGCGTCAAATCCGCCAACACCAAAGGCCAATGTATAAAGCCTGGACTCATGCCCAACTTTTGCAACCAAATGGCATTCTTCAGACCATGCGGCAGTAAAATCGTTAGCAGCATTCAAAACAGAGTCACGGACAACACCAAGATCTAGCGTAAGTCCATTACCCTTAATGAATGTACCAGCAGCAAATACCATAAACTGTGCACTAGTTGGCCACGCAGTCATTGGCGTAGTGACATTTCCAAACTGACCAGAACCTCTTACCTGCCAATCATTTACCCACTGAACACTGAGATTACGATCAGCAAAATAGCCATTGATTTGCGCATCAGTAACTGAAAGTAATTCAACTTTAGTACGCCACGCGAGATCTGCAGTAATAAGATCCTTAACCCAATATGGTGCAACAACTTCTAATACATCGGCATCACACATACCATACTTGGCACGGTAATCCGTAGCACCTAAATCAATACCAGAAAGAACAGTATTATAAACAGGCTTTGTAGCAGAACCAATACCAGTAATAGCGGTACTAGAAAGTGCTACCATCTGAGAAATAATACGCGCATTCTGCGCATGTTCCCAAGCCGAAAGCAAAAGCTTAAGCGTATTGGCAGTAGATTCAGGGTAAGCATCATCAGTAAGATTACCAGCGGTAAGCGTAATACCGTAGCACTCTAACCGAGCATCGGTGAATGAAGGACAAGGAACACGCATAGTTGGTTTAGTTGGATTACCAGTAACTGCCGAAATATCGGTAGTTTCAGTCCATAGCCAAGGATCAGAAGTATAATCAAATCCAGGCTTAGCAAATCCAGCCATACCAACAGTTGCACCGGCACCATTGAGAAAAGCATCAGCAATTGAAGGTGAAACCGGGAATCGCAAACCGCCGCGCGTAACACCAACAGTTGGCAAATCAATTAAACCATCATTACAAGCTACATTGAAAAACTCATAACGAATTTCAGATGGTGCACACCAACCGCCACCGGCAACCAAAGAATTCATCTTCTCTGGGCGACGCAAATAATTAATCAATTCTTCCATCTGTGCAGGCGATGTACGATCATCTACAGTATGTTCAAATTGATTATTAATAGTTGCAACTAAACGCTCTTGACCAATACCATCACGGGTAACCGGAGCGCCTTTTGCCGCACGCTGGAATGCAGAAACTAAATCATCTAAAGATGTCATTTCTGCACCGCGAGCAACACCCGGAATATCTACGCCAGCAGTAACAGCTAAACGTGGCGTAGGAATTGCGGGAGCGGGAATGTGACGCCGTGCTTCAGAAAGCGTTGCAGTTGCACGCTTACTAATTGCATTAGCATCAAGTCCGCGTCTTTCACCAAGAGCGGCGACAAGTGCAGCGGTGGCACCTTCTGCAGATGCGCGGGCAATTGCTTCAACATCTACAACGGCAGCGGGCCTATTGCCATCGCCTAATTCATTATCGCCGCCCTCGGTAGCACCATGGACGCGAGTTTGAAGATTAGCCCTTTGTTCAATCAAACGTGCGCGCTCTTGTTCAGCAGTTTGCGTTGCACGCGCCGCGCGCCCCGCAACTTCCGCACGAATTCGGTCAATATCATTGGCCAAATTTAATTGATATTGCACTGCATCAGGCGTGACGTTCTCATCACCGTTGATTCGATCAAATTCAGCAACGGCATTGACCTGCAGCGTGTCCAAATCTTGGTCGCTGAGAAGCGTCAAATCCTGTGGCACGGTGACAAGTTCATCAGCCACGATAAAGCTCCTTAATAGATATTACTTACCGGCCGTTACCGGAGTTTTGTTTTCCTCCGGTTGTGGCGCCGGTTGTGGCGCCGGAATTTCAGGTGGAGTAACTACTCGTTTGTAGCAACCGCACATTTTAATCAGTCCTTTCCGGATGCACTCTCCGTGTTAAATTCTCACGAAGAACTTTTAAGGCCCGCTTATTTAATTCATCTTCCGTAGGTCCCTGCGACCTAACGGTTACCATTCCCGATGACACAAGACTTTGAATATTGCCTGATGCCACAAAGGAACGTGCTTTAGGTACTTGATAACCGGAAACATTCACGGTTAACAATGCAACCATTCTTAATGCACCGCCAATGCGACGCCAATCTGGCGACACTTGTCCGGAGGCACGCAAGGCTTGAACTCGCGCCGCATCAGCGGTGGGTCTAATTGCTCCCGCTACCCAAATTCCGTATTTATCGTTTCCAGTAATAACATCACAGACAACAGCATTAGTATCTTCATAATGTTCACTAGCTTTAGCTGCATTCATAGATAATGATGCATGCTTAATTCCTGCAGTAATTTGGCCAACTGCAATGTGTGAATTATCTTCACAGATTAATTCACCAGTAAGAAAGTGAGAATGAAAATCTTCATGCGGAGGCATAACACATTCATTCATATAACCTAAATGACAATCGCCCCACTGTGCAGCATGTCCATAAACTCGACCATTATCGGTAACAACAATAGGCATAACCTGTCCGAGACCTGGATTAGAAAACCATTCGGCAGGTGGTTTATAGACATCGTGCCAAGCATGTGCAACTAAAGAATCTTCAATGGTAAATGGTGGAGGTTCTTGTCCACCATCCCGGAGATGCTTTGCTAAATGGTCATATACTCCGCGCTTATCTCCATCAGGAATTGTTGTTCCACCGCGACCGCCATGTAATACACCAATTCCAGTTGAACATGCAGTAAGATTTGCAGCGCCGGGAGTTCCATCTGAACTGATTTCATGATGAATAAATTTACAACCTGATTTAGGAATTTCTCCATCAGTTACAGCTGAATCATCAAACCATGCATAAGCATCTTTAGCAATCGACAATTTCATCGGTGCTGGTAAATTTTTTTCATTAGCCGGGCCATCCCACGATCCATCAGATGTTGCAGTGGAATGAGTAGCAACTGGCCCAAATGTTTCAGTTTTAACTAATGATAAAGTAGAATAACTTTTTTTATCATCATCAGATAAAAGAGAAATTTTAGCTTGAGTAAATGCAGGAATATCAACCATAGTAGCGGCACGAATTCTTGCAGAATGAAAGATTATTTTTTCTGGCATTGCAAAAAGCATCATTAGCCAGTCGTCTTCATCATCTTCATCAGATTCTTTTGAGTCATCAGGTTTAGGAAATACATATTCAATATCTGCATCTGTAATGTCATCAGCATCAATAGAAATTCCACCCGCTGATGTGTCTTGCGCTGACATCCGCCGAAAGATTTCATGTGCATCATCATCGTCAGGTCCACCTAAATCAAAATTACCGGACCCCATAATATTGTTTCCATCACGCCATACTTTAGTAATGGAACCAACATTAACAGTTACATCATTCATTCCGCCGTGTGCTGTTTCCTTTTGCCAACGTAAAGGCATAGGAGTGTCAGCCCATTTAATGGAATCTTCAGAAAATTCTCTACCATCTCCAGTAGCAACACCTTCAGGAACTAAAATTCCTTGCCACATGGGGATGTCAGTAGAATCATTTCCGGTAGCAAAAGTTTCAGAGACAATCTCAGCATCAATGATTTCTTCATCATCTATAGCTGTCACATCTGCCTCCGAATTAGGCGTTCTTTTATTTTTCATTTTGTTCTTTTTTAATCGTTGATCAGCCGGAGTTTGTTTACTCGGTTTTCCTCCGAGTTCAATATCTAATTCTGCAACGTCAACCGTCATTAGAATTAATTATCCTTTTGGCGAATGATGTCCGACTTGCCATGATCATAGATTGCAGTAATGCAGCCGGCTAGCGATGTCAACAAAGAAACCCGCCTACAAACGAGTTGTTTGTAAGCGGGTTAGTAAATTTATGAATGATACTTTATAATCTGAGTGTTATATACAAATATGTCCCAGTTTATTTTGAATCATCAGCAGGAAAAGCATTATCAAAGTCATCATCTGGAATATCAAAACCTAATGTGCAACGACAATTGACTGCATCTCCTGGTTCTTCTCCAATAGAGAATGCATCACTAATTCCTATTTTTTCACCATTAACTTCCGCATGCTCTGGGCGCGTTCTATCATCATTTGTTGCAATCCATTCTTTCATCATTGTTGGGACATTAATTGCTTTCATTTGTTGTAATGTTCCTTGGTTCATAGCATGTGAAATTTCAGTACGAGCAACAACACCAGCACGTGGTGCAGCAATGTTTGTGGAGGCTACAATTCTGTCACGTAATTTATCTACTCCTTCGCCAGCCTTTAATCCATCTACCAAAGAATTTCTAGCAACTTCCCACACATCATTACCAACATTAACCATTCTATTACGGGCGGTTTCCATTAAATTTTGTGCATGATGATTAGATATTTTAGGTATTTGATATGCAGAATTAGTAGCTTTAACAGCCGCTGCTGTGGTTCCTTTATTTTTTATTTGATTTAAATGTGATTGTAAATCATTTCTAGTTGTATAAGCAGAATCAATAAATGCTTTACCAATTTTATCTAATAAATTAGAATCAACTTGACCTGTCCAAAGTGAAGTGATCATAGCAAGATCGTCAACGGTAATCAATGCAGCGGTATCATTCAATGATGCTGCAATTTTACGCATTGTTTTTCCAATAGCGGAAACCATTAACTTTTCAAAATGCTGTCCTTCGTTATGAATTAATTCAAGACCAACAGATTTAATAGTTACCATTTAATTCACCAGTTTCAGTTTTTACTAATTCCTTAGAATTCTTTGAAGTACCTCGGCTAGATTCAATCATCCTGGCCGTATCAAGTTGAGGAATTCGACTGCCAATAATTACATCACCGACATGATTTAATCTTAATTCATATATACCGCTCATCCCAGGACGAACATTTAATTTGTGATTCCATGTTGCATGGGTAACTGGACATGAGTATAAATGCTTCTTACAATCAAATGGATGAAGAACACCATATGATCCATCAAATGCAATCTTCATTGCATGCATAAGAGTAGATTGATAAACTAATGCTTCAGTTAATTCTGACGCATCAGCTTTTGTTGATACAGGTTGATTTTCACTATCACTCTCATCAGGAGCTTTTTTATCGGTAGTCATTCCATTATCGTCTGGTTCATCTCCATCAGGTTCATTTCCATTTCCTGTTGGTGCAGGAGAAATAGTTTCTACAGTGACCCCAGTTAATTCAGACAATGCGGCAAAAGCATTTGGAGCTTGTTTAATGATTGCTTTCAATCCAATTTGAGAAAGCTCTTTTTCAGATGGTTTATCGGATTCATCAAAACCATTTTCACGACGTAATGCTGCGCCACTTAATTCCATTTGACCATAAACTGTACTTGCTGCATTCGAACGATCTGGTCTAAGAATTAATTCAGATGCATCATACCAAACAACCCATGCTGTGGGATCTTCACCCATTGATTTAAGTCGCGGTACAAGATAAACATCAGTAAGAGCAGAACAAATTAATTCCGCTTCAGGAGCAACGTGAATCTTTACTCCTTGTTCATCTATGAGCCATGCATTCCAATGATTAATTTCACCGATACCAATTAATGCTTCTGGAGGCATATCAAGTTGAATAGCTAAACGTGTTAATGCTGAATCGCGTTTTTGGATAAGTGTGTCATCAAGTCTTAATGTAAAATCAATGTGTTGAACTTTATCAATATACTCAGCTGGAACACGCATAGGAATTGGAACAATTGATGCAGCTGATCCAGGCGTAGCAATTGATTCTGTTGCAATTGCCATCCATTCTTCCATAAATGGATCAGCAGCATCCTGAAATTCAGCTCTAATAGGAAATGTAATTTCATCAGGAAAAACAACAATACCGCATGATGCAAGGCGAGAAAGATATTGTGCTTGAATATGACGATTAAGTAATTCTAATTCTCGCAATAATGTACGCGCTGATTTTGCTGGAGAATCAGCAACATTATGCCAACGACGATGTGCACGATAAACACGAACAACAAAAGAATCAAAAGGTAATTCTCTCCATCTACCATTACCCTCTGAAATTTTAAAACCATCTACTGGTTGTCCGTTTGCCCCTTTAGTTTTTGTTGGCATTAATTCTTCAATAGATCTTAAATACCATTTGTTTGTTTTAGTGTTTGGATCAGTTTCACCAACAAGATAACACTCACCGGGTACGTCTAAGTATGTAACAAAAGCAGAAAGTAACTCTGATTGTCCACCGATACCACCGGCTAATTCTGTAATTAAATCATTAGCTGGACCGATGTTAACTATTTCTGGTTCATCTTGTCCAGGAATTACTTTAGCAGCACGCAATCTAACACGGGAAAGCATATTAGCTTTCCAGTTAATACCTTGACGAAATTCACCAACACTATCAAGAAAATCCCAAACTTCACGTTGCCATTCATCAGGAGTTCTATATATTTTTCTATCAGTTACTGATGTCGTATTAGGTGTAGTTGGAGTAGAAGAAGATTTACTTGGATCACCCATAACAATATCTGCAGCAAAAGTTTTTTTATTAGATGCAGCAAATGATTGCGTGGAAGAATCTGCTCTCCACAGATTTTTGATAGAGAACGCCATAATAAACCAGCTTAAGTTAGTTATCCAAATTTGTTAACTAAGTACGCTGATGTTCCCCATACAGCAAACCAAACCATTATTGGTAATGGCATTCCGTGAAGAAACCAGATGATCGCTACCATAGCACCGGATGAATACGCCGAGCTGCACCAACAACAACTCACTAATGCGCCGCCCCACCAATGCTCTAAATAACTTTGTCCATCTTCTCTGTCTTTAACAATATGATCAGCACGAAAATCAATAATTTTATTTCTTACCCAGAGTATTGGTGGAAAATCGTCTTTAACAATAAGTCTAGTAATTCTAAAATTAGCAAATGACATTAAAGTAAATAAAAGCCAAAAAGGCATTTATACCTTCTTAGTAGTTTCACAGGTATCAACAACAAGTGAAGCACTAGCGGTTGGATTTACACCAGCAGAGATTAATGAAGTAATAATAGATAAAACAAAAGAAGTCAATGTTACTTCACCGATATGTGACCATGCTAAATGAAAAACTCCGACCTGACCTAGACCAGAAGTAGCAATAAATACTTGACCTGCAGTTTTCAAAGAACGTTCAACAAGATCTTTCCAAAATTTAGGAATAGTCATGACTTTCTCCATTCATTTTTCGTTTTAGTCTTACATCGAATATTGAATTCACTGACCAAATTAGTTGTGTTGCAGCAAAACCAACCAATGATGCGGCTGTTGTGTTCCAACTATAAAAAGTAGCATTAACACCAATGATTAAATATAGCACAGCCGCCAAACTACGCCACACTATGGTTCTGTATAGATTTGACGCAATTTTTGAACTTGGTATTTTAATTAAACGATATAAAGAACTACCTTGAATTAATGCACCTATACAAGCGACACTAAGAAAGATTATTGCAGCAATGTGAGTGGTACTCACGGTAAATCTCGACGCTCTGTATTCCCTAATCGAATTGATAAACGATCAACTTGGTTTTCTAATTCTTTTATTCTGCTATTTGCTTTAGATAACTTTACTTCTAATCGTTCAACATCTTGGTTATTTTGTTCTTTTAGTTTTTCTATTTGATTATTATGTTCAATCTCTACTCTATCTAACCTAGCCATTGCTGCATCACGTTCTCGAGAAATAGCTACGTTAATATCATTTAATGATAGAGTGTTTGTAGTTTGGTTTTTTATTCTAGCCAATTCTAATTGCTCTTCTTTTTTTCTTTGTTCTTCTCTAATATTTTTTTGTTTCATTAAATATATAGGAATAAGTCCTAACACTACAAGAGAAACAATTCCACCGAGAACTGAAGAAACTAACTCTGGATTCATCTACTTTACCAAGTGCTTGGATTGTTTAAATGAAACTACATTATCTATCCATACACCAGACCATATAGTCAATGTTAATAAAACTCCCCAATTAATTACATTAACTATTGTAGTACCAGAATCAGTTATCCATCGAACAATAAATATAACAACCCATACAGCTGTAATCATACTAGCAAAGGTGTGAACTAAAAGACCAACTTTATCATTTCTTATCCAAAGCATAAAAATAATCCAGGCAATTCCTATTACCAAATAACAGATTCCCCAAAAAGTGAGACTTTCCATTTGAATTAAATTTTTATAACTTGGTGTATTTTTATATCTATGGGGTTGAAGAATCATAGTTATTCCAAAACCCAAAAATGCAATAGAGACTATTAATCCAGGAAAAAAATTATATAATTTATCATGATTAAGAATATCATTCACGATATCTCTTTTCAAGGATTATTAATTAATTCCATCTATCTTCACGGCCACTAGTATTACCAGAATGGATTCTCCAGAACCATGTTTGTTCTGGCAGATGTACTATTTTCGCCTGCATCTTAACGCATCCTACGATAAATCGGTGATCTTCTCCCCCGGCAATATGCTCTGGAGCACGTGGTGTAAACCGTACAGACTGTGCTAATTGTGTTCTCACTAGGACAGTCATCGTTGTATGCGTAGGCTCTTTAGGGTCAAACGTTTTATTGAAATTCCCTAATACGTCTGCTGTTCGCTGAGTATCGAAATATGAATACACATAATCTGCATCAGTTTCAATTGCATGATTTAATAATCTATCTATGTGTTGCGGATACCATTCATCATCATCATCAAGAAATGCAATCCAATCTGTTTGTGCAGCATCGACAGCACGTTGTCTCGTTTTCCATGCACCATCATGCCAATTGTCTATTGCAATAGAAATTTGATCTACTGGACGTTCTTGTATACTAACACTTTTTAATGCAGATAAAAGTAATGTAGAAGAACGCGGTGGTATTGTTGGAATGACAGCACACACAGTGCTTCTCATTATTTACCCATTTCATTCATTCTATTTAGACCACGGCCACCTAGATTACCATCATGTAAATTATACTTCCAAGTACGAACACCGCAAACATGATAGAATTTAGCTCCAGCATCAAGCAACTTAATTAGAAAAAGATAATCTTCACAATCATTAGAATGCGTAGTATGAAAAGAATATGGTTCAGGCATTCCACCGACTTTTTTAGCTATTTCAGTTTTTATCATATAAGTTACAGGAATGAATCCGCCAAGCCTACGTAAACTCATTTCTTGCATTGCACCGAAAGGAATGTTAATAGGTTCTTTAATTAATTCACCCTGGTTGTTGAGGCATGCAAGTGGATCACGTCCACCGACAATTTCAGGGTAAGAGAAAACTAAATCAGCACCGGTGCGATTAATTGCTTTTAAAAGAATCTTCACATGATTAGGTAAAAACTCATCATCATCATCTAACCAAAGAGTCAGAGCAGTATCTACTTTGGACAGACCTAAATTACGTGCAAAAGCTGCGCCTTTACGTTCATGGTCTGGAATAACAATAACATCTTTAGGGAAAATAGTTTGACTATTCACAGATTTAATAGCGCGAGTACACAATTCCTCGCGTCCTTCAATAGTTGGTATTACAACAGTACAATCTATTCCTTTAAACATTTAATTCTTCCATCCTGCGCTATCACGAAAATAGGTAGTGAAGTGTTTGTTCATCCATGATGACGTAGTGACATTGTGTTTATTAGCCACTCTTTCAATTTGTGCAGCCACATACGGATCACAGCCCAGAAAGGGGGCGGCGCCTGGAGTTGGTACAGGAATTGGCGTAGGAGTTGGATTTGGTAACGGAAGTGGATTACCAGTTAAGTGCTGATAATAATCCGCTAATGCAGCTTGATCTACACCATTTAAAAACGGAGCATGTGAAAAATGTTCTGGCCAAATAACTACCCATGCTTCATCTACTTCATATTTCCAATAATCATCAGTAAACTTTGTTTCTTGTGCCCACGTAATAAAATCAACATAACCAGAATCATACCCACCGCTGATGACAGAGTGACCGCCAACACTTGGTGAATTGTTAACATAATTCCAAGGTTGTCCTTGATCAAATTCAGTTTCATTAACAGCTAATACATTAATTCCTGTCCAAATATAACCAAAGATAGCTAATGCTTGCTGAACTTCCTGTAGGTCAGCATGATTAACTTTAGCAAAAGCTACTGGAAAAATTCCGTCTGGACCGCCGTTGTGAATAAGATATTCTAAGCAAGTTTGAATATCCATTCCATTATCATCGCTTGGGAAATTTGGATTTTGTGTTTTATATAGTTTAATAACATCGTCTAAAGAAGGATAACTTTGACCACCGACCATGAAGCGTCGAACATTTGCCCATGTCACAGCTACGCAATCTCCGTATTGATCATTCCCCAACATATCCCAACTTCCAGAAAGTTGAGATAAATAATCCTCCTGTGTTGGAATAACAATAGTAGATATGATAGAACTTAAAGAGATTGCCGGTGCATTTTTTGGTGAACGCTTTCCATATTTAAATTCCATGTTCTTTATTCCATTTCTTCATAAATTCAATGGCTCGGTTTTGTTCCTCAACAACCATACGAATATGATCAGGAATTATTTTTCGTTGCAGATTAATTTTTTCCTCAACAGACATAATCATATCTGTACGTCGTTTAACATTGTCATAGGAATTAGGGCCAAAAGGATTACCGTATTTAGCTTTATAATCAGACATATTATGAAGTACTTCCGCCTACCCAAATAAATAAATTAGTATCTGTTGGTCCTTTAGCCCAAAATTCATATCCTGCAGGTAAAACTAATGTATAAGGAATATTATTTATTAATAAAATACCGCTTGTGTCATATACGGTATCATCATATCCAACAGCTAATTGATCTCCAGTAACTAACAATGTTCTATCCAAATCAGCAATATCAAGAATTTTTTGTGCTGAATTATTCATAGCAAAACCTTTAGCAAAAAATGTATCAGTCATTTTAAATTTCCTTTCGTTTTAAAATAGCGGTACAATATCTATCATCTGAAGTAATATAGGAAAATTCTTCAATTGTAAATAAACTACCAAATCTTTTTTCTATTCTATCAGCATCATACCAATCTGCCCACTCTCCAACACCGTCCATTGTACGAACAAAAGTTTTTCTCATAGGGTTATTAGTAACATCTTCTGGAGGCTCTGTATTAGTTGCTATTCTCCATGCAATATCTGAATATAACATTAACCTTAATTCACCATCATTAATAAGTGATTCATGAATAGCTCGTACAACAGGATATGGCTGAAATATGTGATGTAATACTCCATTCATATGAACAATATCAAATTTATTTGTTATAGCTCCAGTGAATGGATAAACATTTGTAATTAAATAGGAATGTATAGGTTTAAATCCAAATACTTTTAATATTTTTTCTGCAAGTGAAATATTACTTGCATTGATATCAGCAAGGTAAACATGATTACCAGTTTTAGCATATTGTAAAGCTTCTATACCTGATCCACAACCATAATCTAAAACACGTTTACCATGAGTCGTGTCAAGTTTTAAAGTACTACGCCATTTATTACCCCAGTTACGATAACCTTCATTATATCTTATTTTCTCCATATCAATAATCATTTTCTTTAAGACATCATCAGACTTCATCATTAATTCTTCAGTATTAAAATATCCTACATCATCTATAGGAATATTTTTCCATGCTTCAGCCTGTTCTAGGAAAAAATTTTCTTTCATATCTATAACCATTCCTTGTTTCCCATAAACCAATCTACTGTGTACTGTAAACCTCCATAAAAATCTATTTCTGGAATCCACCTTTTATCATAAGGAAGTACATCATACTTCACATCATACCCAGGCCGTATGTGTGCAACATCATCTAACCTGTATTCAAATTTTTTACCGATAATAGCAGATATGTGTTTTACAAGTTGTAAATTATCAATAGTTACTTGTCCCTGCAGTGGAATTCTTATGGGAAGATATAGTCTATTTAATGTTGAATATGAAATAAAGTTAGATACGTTTTTAACATAAGTATAATTACGTTTTCCAATAATTCCATTATGTTGATGTATGGAAATAGTTTCTTCATCGAGAATTTTACTGATTACTTGAGGTACAAAAGCTAAATTACTTTGTCTTTCTCCAATCAGATTACAACTATTGATAATAGTTACTGGAATTTTAAATGTACGAAAATATGAATTACATATATCTTCTTGTGCAGCTTTTGATGCTGAGTACGGACTAGATGGATTATGTCTAATTGGTTCATGTGGTCCGTATACTTCATCGGTTGACATCTGTATAAATGATGTTAAATTTAACTCTCTTGCAGTTTCTAGCATATTAACAATTAGTTTAACATTGTTAAGTATGAAAGATTCAGGGGTATGAATACTTTCATCTACTTGACACTTAGAAGCAACATTAATTATATAATTAGACTCTTTTATTTTTAATTTCTGAACTCGAGAAAATGGCACTGTTAAATCATGTGTTATTACTTCAACTCTATCAAAAGCTGAACGAGATTTACAAATATCAACAATTTTATCCATACTACCATTATGATTAAAAGAATCAGTACATATAATATCATAATCTGTATTAGCTAATAGAGATTCTAACACATGACTACCTACAAAACCACCAGCGCCAGTTAATAAGATAGTCATTTATTCAATCCATTTAAAATTTGAATTATTAATATTAGCGCGTTGAAATGTTTGTTGTCTATTTATAGAATCTCCACCGCGCCAAGTTGAATCAGATGTTGAATAGTAATAATACATAATATCATCAATAAAATGTTCAGTATTTACCTTTCCTCTCATTTGCTCTACCCAACTAGCATCTTCTGGAGGACTTGTATTTTTATAATTTACTAATAATGCAATTTCTCGTTTAATTGGATTTAGATGACTAAGATCTCGATAATAGCCAACAGAATCACTCCACCATCTATTATGTTTCAAACTATGTTCAGTTGGATTAAGCTTTACACTACTTGCATAACACTGCATCATCCAACCAATGTAATCAACACCATCTAATAATGGTAATACCTTAGAAACAAAATAATCAGGTATACCGTCATCATCATCAACAAAAGATACGTATTCTGATTCAGCACTTTCTAATAAATCTTGACGTACATAGGATAACGGACGTTCACCATTATTCCAGAATGCATGTACCGTTACTAATCCATTTACTTTATCAACCTGTGGAAGTAATTCCATCATCAAGTGTTCAAATTTTGTACGTCGTTGTCCCAATGTGGCAATAAGAATAGTCCACTTAGGAACGGTTGTCATTAATCACCTTCAAGAGTTTTTCGTAATCTATTTTACGTGCTTCTACCATATCTGGTGATTTATAAATTTCATCAACGTTATCACGTAGACCGCGAGCTTGTCTATCTAGATGTGTTTCATCCCAACCTGCTTTTCCAACAACAGGATGCATATGCTCTGTAACAATATCAGGGAAATAGTAACGACGATTAAGTGCATTACCTAATTCATTTAACCATGTATCATTCCAATCTGAAGAAAAATACGGAGGACACAAATAACCTAACGCATCAACCCAAGTACGAGATACAAAACAATGAGTTCCAAACGATGCTCCCCATAATCCATCATCACCATGAACTAAAGCAATTTTATCTGGTACAGCTTCATTATAAACTCTCTCAACAATATCTACCCAACCGGGAGAGCGAAAAATAATGTCATCACCGCAATGCATAAAAATATCACCATTAGCATGACGAGCACAAACATTCCACATCTCAGAAAGTACAATTCGATCACCAATAATTCTTTGATGATCAGTCAATAATGGAAAGTTAATACTCTCCTGATCATCGCTGTCTACATAGAACACAAATTCAAATCCGCCATTTGGCGCTGTCTGTTCAGCAGAGGTAATAATTCTATTCATATTTTGTGGACGCTTACGCGTAGGACAACAAATAGAAATCATTAACTAATTCCTTTTAATGTAGTGAGAATAGAACGAAAATCTAGTACAGTATCAATAAATGTCATACGATCGGCTGAGTGTGGCCAACATAATTGCGCCGATTCTAAAATGGCGTCCACTTCAGACAGTGTCGCATGTTCGCCGTCTGTTTGTAAATCCTTAAAATATTTTTTAATCTTATCAAGGTCATTCTCTTTATAATTTATTGTTTTGATTGTAGTCATAATACATTGGTCCCCCTAATTGATACTACGTAACTCAGCAATTCCATCGCGGCGAGATCCAGTGATAGAACGTGTTGCCATAGCTGATCCGCCAAATTTACCAGTTGCACTAAACAAAGTAGAAACTAATTTCATATACCATGCCGGCCATACCATTGCATCAAGTCTGTCTGGTGAATAATCAGACTCCGGAGTCCAGACACAAAGTTGATCCTCTAATTCTTCAAACATACCGCCAAAATACCAACGCTCTTGTTGAGCTAACATTGATACGGGCTCTGCGCGTGGATGCTTTCCTCTAGATGCTTTCACTGTCCTAATAGGAATTGATGCATCTAATTCTTCAGCAGCAGTAACCAATGTGGACACTGCCATATCTCCACCAAAGTTAGTTTCAACTACAACACAATCAGCATTATAGTCAATAGCTGCACGAATAGCCGCGCGTCCCCAGCCTTCCGGCTTCATATGCACCGTGCGATCAGCTAATGTCCAGCCAACCTTGACGGGTTTTCCATTACGTATTTCAACATCAGAACCAACAACAACAATACCCTGTTCACCCGCTCCGCCTGAGGGGTCAACACCAACAACAATTCTTTTTAGATAAGGAATTTGATCAACAGTTCTACGCTGACGTTCAATGACATCTCTATTCCAAAGAGCATTTTCATCTTGTTCAACAATACGTCCGTACAATTCCTGTGCACCTAAGGTGGTGCCGCCATAAGTTTCTTCAATAGCTTCTTTGAATGATTCTGCCAAATGTGGATTATCATACATAGTAGCATGACGAACAATAATATTATTATAACCACCTGCAGCTATTTTTTTAATTAATGGTCTAGGTTTCGGCGTAGATGATGCAACAAAATGTGGGTGAGGTCCAGAACGTAAACCAAATCGCATTTGATCCCATGCATCTTGCATATATTTAAATGCAGCAAATTCTTCTAGCCAAACTGCACATGAATTACCAGCAGCACGAAGTCTTTCAATATCGTCTTTTTCACGTGCACCTAATAATTTTGCTTGACTACCATTAGGCCAACGAACAATCAGACCGCCGGTTTTTTGTAGCATTTCCGCTGTCGGATCATGTGCACTAATTCCAGAAGGTCCAGCAAAACATGATGTTGCAGCATCACCTAAAGTCGGTGCAATGATATTAATCCAGTGTGGCGCTGGACCATGCAAACATGGTGGACCTTTTACATGTTCAACAATCCAATTAGAACAGAAATCAGATTTACCTGATCCGCGACCGCCAAGAAGAAATATGCCATACCAGTTATCATCAGTTGGTGGAATCTGATGCGGTAATGGTTTCCATTCTGTTTTACTGCTTACATATTTCTTCTGTTCTACAATGGGAGCTATATTTGACTTTAACTCAAGTTCTCCACCAAGCATATTATTATCAGGCCCAATAAAGGTATCCTGATTGAAGTAATCGCTAAAATCAGCGGTTGCCATTTATCCTACTTATGTGAGTTAAGTCGCTCCATTGTTTGCTTTATTTCTAAGCAGTATTTATATGATACTCCGTAAAAATCCATCACAGATGAGATGGATTGTCCAGACTGAAAAGCTTCTTCAATAAGACTACGTATGTTAGTTCTTTTTCTGACTCTATTAGCTTGTGTATTGTCTACCATAATCAATTACCGATTAAGGTGTGCAATCAATTTAACAAGTGAATAGAACGCCATAACAGATAAGTCTATACAGACCCAAATGTAAAAAGTGCTGGTGCTCATTATGCATCATCAACTAATATACCAAATTGTGTCATTGACCCCTCAATATCTACCTGAACACTTTTCCATGGAATTCCCGCTGCAGTAAGACGTTCTTTAAACACTGAAATGTTATGTGCAGTGCCCGGCGAGAAATACGTACCATTCAATGCATTGATTGCATAAATGGTATTTGGCGGATCAGTTAGTCGGCCAAACCACCAAACGTAATTAATGTTAGCCATCAAATCCTCCAAAGTATAAGTTGCCGGCGGGTCTGGATTAATCGGCGGATCATTACTTCCAAACAATGATGGATCAAATGCAGAAGCATCCCAACCTGAATGGCCGCGTGCATCATTTTCATATTGCCAACCAATAACGCCATCAGGTAATGCGCTTGGTCGGTTATATGTATACCGTGCTCCCCAACCATAACCAACAAAAAGCGGGACATATCCAAATGCTCTGGGATATCCCGCATTATTCATCGTTGATTTGAATCGGGCAACAGCTGCATCAGCTCCAGCAGGATTATTCATGTATGCATTATATTCAATATCCATAAACACTGGACAATGTTTTGGATGACTAAATGATGGTAAAACATTTATCATTCTGTTTGCTGAAGCAGCTCCATCATCTCCGCCTAATGATCCTTGATTAGGAACATCAATTGCCCAAAATTCACGACCACTATCTCGCACAGCTTGAGCTTCTGAATGTGACCAAATATTAGTTGCGCTTGGTCCAGATACATATCCAATAATAGCTTTTACAGAACTAGGTACGCCGGACATAGCATGGAAAAACGCACCATCATAAACATCAACAAGTGCCATGCCTATATCTCCCGACATTCACCGAATTAGGATGTTAATTAAAACTATGTCCAGTAGCGGGAGGATAACACGTGCGTGTGATAAACGTCAATCAGTCTTCTTTTTATTACCATATTCCATAAACATATAATACTCTCCATGTTTTATTTGTTCATCAGCTCTCTTAATTAATTCTTTATAACTCATATCTTGTTGTTTAGACATTTCTTGAATAAACTTTAATTTTGTTTTTTCTGATAACTTTGATGGAATAGAAATAAATCCCTCAGGATATTTAGTCTTATACACAGTTGAATAAGCGTTACCTTTACGATCAGAGGTTTTTTCAATAAATTGTGCAATATCGTAAGGTTGTTCAGTTTTAGGTTTAGGATTAAACTTGTTATCAAGATATTTTTTAGTATACGTTGCTGGTTCCCAACCAAATCTTTTTAGTTCCTCATAATCTTCTTTGGTAATTTCTTTGATAAATATCATGTCATCTATTTCACCAAGTTGCTTTTTCTTTTTATCATTCCATGAATTAGTATATTTTTTAAGATCTTTAATTTGTTCTCTGGTCATCATCGTCACAAATGGAACAACAAACCATCCCAGAACAATCATGACGATAAAACTTAGAATGCTGATATGTATCATAATTCCCGATTTTCTTTCGACATATCAATAAGTTCTTTTGTATTCATGGATATTGCATATAAATTATTATTAATGTTTATTAATACAGCCATAAGTTTCTGAAAATCATTAGGCTTGTTTGCATCTTTTCTTGCTTGTGCTAATTGCTCCCTAAAATTTTTAGATCCTTTCCATTTCATAAATATTCCTCACTCCATTACACGATGCCTAGGAACTCGGCGTCCCTTAAGAATTCTATATTCATTATCTCCGGGAGTTTTCTTCATATCCCATTCACGTGTTTCATGATCTAAACGAAATTGATTAAACCATGTAAGATATTCTTCATCAGTTGATTGTTCCGTTGTTTGCGATGATTGCTCTGATTCTTGAACATTATCAATTTTCTTTTGTACTTTCCGCTCTTTCCAACTAAGAAACCATGAATAAAAAATCATTACTCTGATCCTTCTTTCGGTTCGTGTTCATGATCAGCATTAACACACACGCCATTCCATGACATGATACACCGATCATCCTTTCTATGTTTACCAGGATAATTTTCATTTTCATTATCTGGTAATACATCTACATGAAAAATAAGTGGTGAATCATGGTATATATTATCATTAAATGAATCAATCAATAAGTAGGGATCGCTAATGAATTGTTCTTTATCTATTCGTGCACCTTCTTTAAATGATTCTACTTTGTAATTTCTTTTTAGTTGTTCTTGTGTTACTTCATATTCTCTGATAGCAGTAACACGAAATTTTACCATTATTTACTCTCCCGCATATGCTTTACAAATTCTTCTAAAACTGTTTTTGTATGAGTGTAATCATCAGAATTTGCACTTAGTCGACGTTCAATCTCTCTATTAACATACCATGCAGCTTTCTTCAAATCGTCGATATCATTACCTTTTTCATCAGCGCGCCAAATATATTTGATAGCGTTTCCAAGACAGAAATTCATATGTTCTGTGATAGCAATGCATTCAACACCACTGGGGTGATTACCGTAGTGCGGTGGATGATTAATAAGATCTACCATCTTGTTTCCTCACTTTAAACTGATGATCAGAATCATGGTTTCTTTCTAAATAACAATAAACTTTTAATGTCATATCTACCCCTACTTCTGACAAATAATAATCACACAATGGTTCAGGTCTCAACTGATGATCATTCGTCATATGATGATAGTGTTTACTGATTAATGATGAAACTGTTTGGTCCTTTGGAAATGATATAGATTCATACTCGCAATCATCATGCACATAACTAACATTTTCAGCTTGTCCATCACGTCTAAAATTAATTTTAACAGTAAAAGATTCAGGAAAATTACTCATTACGAGACCATGTAATCATAGAAAGTTTATTACCACCAAGTAGCATCTGCAAAATAATTTCAGCATTGTCAATACATACTTCTTTTTTCATACCACGTCCATTATGTATATCTTTCCAAGAAGCGAATGACATAACTTGTTTTGGTAATAGTGCATATTGGTTTATAATAATGTCAGCCATCTCTGAATTAGGAACAATAATAATCCTTTTATTAGGATCCTGATTTAACCATTGCACTGCCTTGTATGTTTTTCCTGATGCTCTACCGCCGGTAATGTACTCAATCATTTTATTATCTTTCTTATTAGCGAGAATTTTATATGGAATTCCAATTGCATTAGCAAAATTTTCTAGTGCTTCTTGTTTATTCATATCATTGTTCGTCCAACCGCAATTGTCACACAATGTATGAAGTGCTCCGACTGGGCTATGAAAAATTGGATATTCCGATTTACAATTAGGACACACTGCAAAATTAGACAACATATTTAAAACACATATCCCCGTTGACGGTCTGTTTCAGTAGGAGGCTCGAGAAAATATCTATCGTAGTTATCTGTAATTAAATCTTTATCAGAAAAAGCTTTCTTCATATCTACCCAAGTATCATTAGATAATTGCACTTCATAATCTCTAATGTACTCTGATGACATATCACCGTCAGGAAAACAGACAATAATTTCATCGATACCGTGCTCATTAAACCTGTCCGACCATGCAATATTTTTTGTTTCTTTATTTCTGATTTTCATGATTCCTCTATGTCTCCATCTAGTTCCCATTCGGCAAGTTCTACACCAGAATGTAATATTCCATTACGAAAATTGAACATTCCTGCACATTGCGCACATAATTCAGGAAATTCATTTATATACTCTGATTTTTCTGTTGCTTCCTCTAGGGAGTCAGCTTGTACCGTAACATAAGTAAAAGCTGAAGTTTTAAACGGTACTTTATATCTAGTCATTGACACATCTGTTGTGATTTATAGATTGCCTCGCTGAGTGTAGTAAAATACTCGCACGTCACAAACCACTTATTGGGTTTACGCTGTGCACCGCCGATTTCCCTGCC
>Ga0137413_10000016_pt1 | contig 40695 bp, 30 predicted proteins | sample CZODoug2_1_16fun_FD_108280 | JGI IMG/M metagenome (GOLD analysis project Ga0137413, IMG submission 108280) | Vadose zone soil fungal communities from Angelo Coast Range Reserve, California, USA - CZODoug2_1_16fungal (Illumina Assembly) | ecosystem: Environmental > Terrestrial > Soil > Vadose... | reverse complement strand
GGCAGCCTCTCCCTTGCGGGTATCGGTGACGGCGAGGCGTTCGCCGCTGGCCCGCAGCAGCGTGCCGGTGTCGCCCGCCTGCCCGCCGCCCTGCGGGTAGAACACGGTCCGGTCGAGCTCGATACCGCGCTCGGTGGCGGCGAGTACCCGTGCGGTGGCGGTCTTGAGATAAGCGTCGTCCCGGAACAGCAACTCGGTCATCATGGCTGTGATCGCGTCGGTGTGAGATAGAATTCGCTTCGCAATGAGCGCCTACGCCTGAATGAGCGCCTACGCCTATCGTATCGTGAACGTGTTCACGCAGGGACGCGTCCCGCTGAGCGGCAATCCGCTGTGCGTGTTCGAGCGGGCCCAGACGCTCGATGCCGCAAGAATGCAGGCGCTGGCGCTGCAGTTCAACCTGTCGGAAACCACTTTCATCCTGCCCTCCGAGCGCGCCAGCGCCCGGGTGAGGATCTTCACGCCCAGCTACGAAATGTCCTTCGCCGGGCATCCGACGCTCGGCACGGCGCACGTGTGCCGCGCGCTCGGACTGGCGGGAGATCGGCTAACCCTGGAGATGCCCGCGGGGATCATCACGGTGCGCGCCAGCGGTGACCGCTGGACGCTGCAGGCCAAGACCCCGAGCTGGCGTGAAGTGCAGGAGCCGCGCCTGACACTGGCGGCAATGCTCGGACTCGACGAGCACGACATAGGGGAGCGGCCGCTGTGGGTGAACGCGGGCACGGAGCAGCTCATCGTGCCGCTGACGAGCGAGGCCGCGGTGCGCCGTCTGCGGGTGCGCGCCGATCTGCTGGCGCAGCTGCCGAGCGTCGACGGCCGCAGCATGGCGTATGTATTTGCCCCCTCCGGCGCCGGACTCCTGGCGCGCTTTTTCTTCCCGCATGGCGGTACGGCGCTGGAGGATCCGGCGACCGGGTCGGCGACCGCGAATCTGGGCGGCTGGTGTCTCGCGATGGCGCGCGCTCTGCCCTGCGAGTTCGAAATCTCTCAGGGCGAATACATCGGACGGCCGTCGTCGCTGCGGTTGCGCGTTGACGCCGAGCGCCAGATCTTCGTGAGTGGCGACGTCATCGAGCTCGGGCGGGGAACGATCAACCTGTGAGTGTGCAGCACAATGAAACTGTCGGACTTCAAGGTACTCACCTTCGACTGCTACGGCACTCTGATCGACTGGGAGAGCGGCCTGTACGCCGCCCTGCAGCCGCTGCTGCGTGCAATGAATACCCCGCCCGGGCGCGAGGAGGCGCTGGCGCAGTTCGCGCAGCACGAGGCGGCGCAGCAGGCCGCGACCCCTGCCATGCGCTACCCGGAGCTGCTCGCCGAGGTGCACCGGCGGCTCGCGCGCCAATGGGGTGTCACGCTGGCGGCCGCAGATCACGCGGCGTTCGGCAGCTCGGTGCCACAGTGGCCGGCGTTCGCTGACACGCCCGCAGCACTGCAATATCTCAAGCGCCATTACAAGCTCGTCATCCTCTCGAACGTCGATCGTGAGAGCTTCGCAGGCAGCAACCTGAAGCTCGGAGTGGCCTTCGACGCGATCTGCACCGCGCAGGATATCGGCTCGTACAAACCCGACCCGCGCAATTTCCGCTATCTGCTCGACACGCTGGCGAGGCTCGGGTTTGGCCCGCAGCAGATCCTGCACACCGCACAGAGCCTCTACCACGACCACGCGCCGGCCAAGGAACTGGGGCTGGCCTCCGCGTGGATTGACCGCCGGCATGAGCGCTCGGGGTGGGGCGCGACGGTGCCACCGGCGGGTACCCCGGCCTATGACTTTCGCTTCGAGAGTCTCGCGGAGATGGTCACAGCCCACGAGCGGGAACTGCGGGGCTGAACCCGCGGGGCGCGCGTCTAGAAATTGGCCATCGTCGTCATGTTTGCGGTTACGGCAACCGCCTGCGGGTAGATCTTGAACTGGATGGGATCCGGCGTGAGCGCGTCTTCATCGACCGACGGATCGTCCGGATCGCACGTGAGCGCCACGGTGTAGGTGCCCGCCGGCAGGAACGCGATGCTGTACGCGTATTCATTCATCGAATTGAGCACCGCGGTGGCGGTGGTCAAGGGCTCCGCCGACGAGGCTGGGTCCATGTCGGTCGTGCCGGCGGGTGGGATGTAGATGTCGTCCGGTGCAACGTTGGCTCCCGTATAGACATACACGACCGGCGGTCGCGTGCCGCAGTTGTGTTGCGCCGCCAGGGTTGTCGCCGTGAAGGTCCCGCTGATCGTGCCCACCTGAGTGTTGTCGACCAGCCGAAGAACCGGTTTGAGGAGGTAGTCCGGAGACTGGCCCTGCGGTGCGATCAGGGATTTGCTCAGGACAAAGTCCACCGTGAAGCTCGCCACGCCGCCGACCGGCATGGTGAAGCCCTGAATGAGCTTCAGCCCCGTCTCAGCTCCGCTGGGGATGGTCAGGTCGTGCTGGCCGGTGGAGTCCATCACGTAGGACGCGCCGGGGTTCGTCTCCACCATCAAGCGCACCCATTCGTACTGCCCTGGGGGAACAGCGCTCCCACTGAGGAAGGTCGCGGTGGTGCCCCCCTGCAGGCTCAGCAGATCAAAGCCCTTCTCGGACGAGAACATGAAGTCAATGGCATTGCCGCCGGCCGGCTTCACCTCGACGCCGGTGAATTGAATCCATACCTTGGTGACGCCGCTGACCGGTGCGTCGGTGAGTCCCAGGTTCAAGCTCGACATCGAAGTCGACATGGAGCCTCCCCCGCCGCAGGAGCCCAGCAACAGGGTGCAGGCGGACAGGGCGCAAGCGGACAGGGTTGAAACGAGGCCTCGGGCCGATGACCTGAGCATGCAGATCCTCCGACGGGTTTGTGCGGCGAGTATGGTCCGCGTCCCAGCCACGCGCATGGTGTCGCCGTTCGTAGACGGACCGTGCCCCCGGGCCGTGCGCGGATGCCGCACGTCTAGAAATTCAAAGCCCGGCGAGCAGCCGCCCCGGGTTGAAAATGCCGTGCGGGTCGAAACGCTCCTTCAGGCGGCGGTGCAGCCGGGCGAGCACCGGTGGCAGCGGGTGGAAGCGTCCAGCGGGCGCGGGACCCCGCCAGCACAGTGCCGTACCGCCGGCCGCGCACGCCAGGGCGCGCACGTCGGCATTACCCGCCGGGTCCGCATACCAGCGAAGCGCACCGCCCCAGTCGATCAGGAGCTCACCGGGCACACCGAGCGGCGGGGCTGCAGCGGGAATCGACAGCCGCCAGACGACGCGGCTGTTGAACAGGGGCAGCTGACAGTGCCGCAATGCCTCCCACCAGGCGTGTGCAGCGGCTGGGTCGATGGTGTCCCCGCCGATGCGCTCGCGCGCGGTGCGCACCGCCGGCTCTGCCCCGGAGAGCCGCAGCCAGGCGCTGCCCTGCCACCAGGCACCGCCCGAGATCGGCACGCCCAGCGCCGACCAGCGATTGAAGGATTCCACCGCGGCCGCAGGCGGCAACTCGAGCCGCAGGGTCTGCTCGGCGCGGGGCCGGGGCAGCACCTTGAGTGAGATCTCGGTGATGACACCCAAGATGCCGAGCGAGCCGCACAGCAGCCGCGAGACGTCGAACCCGGCGACGTTCTTCATCACCTGCCCGCCGAAGCGCAGCAACTCGCCATCCCCTGTCAGGAGTCTCGTTCCCAACACGAAATCGCGCGCCGCGCCGGCGTACACACGGCGCGGTCCCGACAGGCCGGCGGCGATCGTCCCGCCGATGCTCGGGTCAGCGCCGAACGCCGGCGGCTCAAAGGCGAGAAACTGGCCGTGTGCGGCGAGCGCAGCCTCGATCGCCGACAAGGGCGTGCCGCATCGAGCCGTGATGACCAGCTCCGAGGGCTCGTAGTCGACGATGCCCTGGTGAGCGCTCAGCTCGAGCACCTCCCCCGCGAGACTCTCACCGTAGAAGTCCTTGGTGCCCGAACCCTTCAACCGCAGCGCCTGGCGCGTGCGGTGCGCGGCGCTCACCCGCTCACGCAACTCGGCCAGGACGGCGTCGGCAGTCGCGGCCATCGGGTCGTGCTAGAAACGCGGCAGATCCGCGTGCGGCAGCGCGCCGTGGTGCACGCGCATCCTGCCGTACTCCGCGCAGCGCGCCAGTGTTGGAATCACCTTGCCCGGATTGAGCAGGCCCGCCGGGTCGAACGCCTCCTTCACGGCGGCGAACGCGGCCCGCTCCGCGGGAGAGAATTGCACGCACATGGAGTTGAGCTTCTCGACACCGACCCCGTGCTCGCCGGTAATGGTCCCACCGAGCTGCACGCACAGCTCGAGGATCTGCGCGCCGAAGCGCTCGGCCCGCTCCCATGAGTCTTGGTCATTGGCGTCGAACAGGATCACCGGGTGCAGGTTGCCATCGCCGGCGTGAAACACGTTCATGCAGCGCAGCGCGTAACGGGCCTCCATGCGCTCGATCGCCTGCAGCACCTCGCCCACATGCCGGCGCGGAATGGTGCCGTCCATGCAGTAGTAATCCGGCGACAGGCGCCCGGCGGCCGGGAAGGCGTTCTTGCGCCCGGACCACCAGCGCAGGCGCTCCGCTTCCGAGCCCGACACCCGCAGCGTGCTGGCGCCGGCGCTGCGCAGCACCTGCTCGATTTCGCGCACCTGGTCGGCGACTTCCTCGGGCGTGCCATCCGACTCGACCAGCAGAATCGCGGCCGCCGTGAGGTCATACCCGGCGTGCGCGAAGGGCTCGACCGCGGCGGTCGCCTGGCGGTCCATCATCTCGAGCGCCGCCGGGATGATGCCGGTGGCGATCACCGCGGCGACTGCGTTGCCGGCGCTGTGCACGTCGGCGAACGAAGCCATGACCAGCTGCGCGCAGGGCGGCCGCGGAATGAGCTTCACGGTCACCTCGGTGACGATCATCAGCAGGCCTTCGGAGCCGATGGTGAGCGCCAGCAGGTCCAGGCCCGGACCGTCCGGCGCGCGGCCGCCCAGCTCGAGCAGCTCTCCTTCCATGGTGTAGCCACGCACGCCGAGCACGTTGTGCACCGTCAGGCCGTACTTGAGGCAGTGAACACCGCCGGAGTTTTCCGCTACGTTGCCGCCGATGGAGCAGGCGACCTGGGAGGAGGGGTCGGGCGCGTAATACAGGCCATGCGCGGCGGCCGCTTCCGACACCCGCAGGTTGGGCACTCCAGGCTCGAGCCGTGCGGTGCGACCGTGCGGATCGATTTCCAGAATGCGGTTCAGCCGCGCGCACGACAGCAGCACACCCTGTGCGTGCGGCATCGCGCCCCCGGACAAGCCGGTGCCGGCCCCGCGCGCGACCACCGGCACCTCGAGCCGGCTGCAGGTCAGCAGCACCTGCCGCAGCTGTTCCTCGGTGCGGGGTAGCACCACGAGCCCGGGGAGTTGTCGGAACACCGTCAGTCCGTCGCACTCGTAGGGGCGGCGCTCCTCTTCCCGGGACAGTACGCAATCCTCAGGCAGGAAGCTGCGCAGCGCGGCGGCGATGTCGGCCTCGGCCATGGCGCCATCCTAGCGCGACCGCCGGGCGCGTGGCAGGCTTGCGCACCGCCGCGCGCCTCATGCGCCAGGGAGAACTGATGCACACCGTGCGTTCATGGGCCATGGGCATGGGGCTGCCTGCATGGCTGGCCGCGGGAGTCGGCGCGGGGCAAACGCCGCCCATGCAGCCCGACATTCCTGCCGCATTCACGGCGCCCACGGGGGACTGGGACTACGCCAAGCGCGAAGCCATGATCCCCATGCGCGACGGGGTAAAGCTGCATACCGTCATCGTCATTCCGAAGGGCACGAAGGGTGCACCGATCATTCTGACCCGCACACCCTATGACGCCAATAAGCGCGCCGAGCGTCTCGTGAGTCCGCACATGCTGGCCACCCTGCCGATGGGAGATGAGGTGTTTGTTCCGGAAGGGTATATCCGCGCCTTCCAGGACGTGCGCGGCAAGTACGGCTCGGAAGGGGACTACGTCATGACGCGGCCGCTGCGCGGTCCGCTCAACGACACTGCCGTGGATCACTCCACTGACGCATACGACACCATCGACTGGCTGGTGAACAACGTGCCGGAATCGAACGGCAGGGTCGGCATGATCGGCTCCTCCTACGAGGGCTTCACCGTGCTCATGGCGCTGGTGAACCCACATCCGGCGCTCAAGGCTGCGGTGCCCATGAGCCCGATGGTGGATGGCTGGAAGGGCGATGACTGGTTTCACAACGGCGCCTTCCGCCAGACGAACTTCGATTACATCTATGGCCAGACCACGGCCCGCGCGCAAGGCAAGGAGATCGCGCGTGGCGCCTACGATGACTTCCAGCTGTTCCTCGCCAGCGGGTCGGCCGGCGACTTCGCGCACCGCTTCGGCATCGACACGCTGCCGTTCTTCAACAAGCTCGCGGAGCACCCGGCCTACGATCAGTTCTGGAGTGCTCAGGCGCTCGATCAGATTCTGGCCGCCCAGCCACTCAAGACGCCCACCCTGTACGTCACCAGTATCTGGGACCAGGAGGACATGTACGGTGGGATCCACACCTATGAAGCGACCGAGCCGAAGGATTCAGGCCACGATCTCAACTTCCTGGCACTGGGCCCGTGGCGGCACAGCGGGGTCAACTACGACGGTACCGTCCTGGGACCGCTGAAATTCGAGGGCAACACGGCGCTGCAATTCCGGCGCGAGGTGATGCAGCCGTTTCTCGATGAGCACCTGAAGGACGGTGCGCCGAAGGCTGACATGCCCCCGGCGTTCGTGTTCGAGACCGGCACCAACGTGTGGCGGCGCCTTCCTCACTGGCCGCTGTCATGTGAGTCGGGTTGCGACTGGACGCCGCAGCGCTTGTATCTCGAGCCCGGATTTGGCCTCGGATTTGGCGCACCGGCCAGGAACACCGCACCGTTCGACGAGTACGTGTCCGATCCCGCGAAGCCCGTCCCCTACATCCCGCGGCCGGTACACTTTCAGGACAGGCCCGCCTGGCAGCGCTGGCTGGTGACCGATCAGCGCTCGGTAGCCGATCGCACCGATGTCCTGACTTACCTGTCCGACGTGCTGAGCGCTCCGTTGCATATTGGCGGCGCGCCGGTGGTCAATCTGTTTGCCTCGACCAGCGGCACGGACAGCGACTGGGTCGTGAAGCTCATCGACGTGTACCCCGAGGAGATGCCGTCGGATCCGCCGCTGGGCGGCTACCAGCTTCCGGTCGGCATGGACATCTTCCGCGGACGTTACCGGGAGAGCCTGGTCCATCCGAGCCCCATTGCGCCGGGCAAGGTGGAGCGCTACCGGTTCGCACTGCCGCACGTGAACCATGTGTTTCTGCCTGGCCACCGCATCATGGTGCAGATCCAGTCGAGCTGGTTCCCGCTCTACGACCGCAACCCACAGACCTACGTGGCGAACATTTTTTTTGCCAAACCCGGCGACTACCGCAAGGCCACGCAGCGGGTCTTTCATACGGGGGGCGCGTCGAGCTTCATCGATCTGCCGGTGGTCGGAAAGCGCTGAGGGAACCGCCCGGTTGGCGCTGCCGGAGAAGTCCATGCCGCAAATCGATCAGTGCCTGCGGTGGCGCGTGACCATAATGGGGCTTCAGCCCCGCAGGACATCCCTAATGGACGAGCAGCAGACAGGTCAGCCCGCGCGATCCCGCCGTCCCAGCGGCCGTGATGCCAAGATCGCGGCGCGCACCGCGCGCAGCCTCGCCTTCGTACCGTACATCACCCGCAACATCCCATACTACGAGGTGCTGGGGAGCGAGGGACTGGAACTCCTCGAGCACAACGCCGACACCATCCTCGAAGAGATCGGCATCGATTTCCGCGAGGATCCGGAGTCGCTCAAGATCTGGAAGGATGCGGGTGCCGACGTCCAGGGCGAGCGGGTGCGCTTTCCACGCGGCATGTGCCGCAGCATCGTGCGGCGTTCGGCTCCGCAGGAATTCACCCAGTATGCGCGCAACCCTGCGCACAATGTGGTGATCGGCGGCAACCGCACGGTGTTCGCACCCGCCTACGGATCACCGTTCGTGCGCAACCTCGACGAGGGCCGGCGCTACGCCCGCATCGAGGACTTCCGCAATTTCGTGAAGCTCGCCTACATGGCGACCTCACTGCATCACTCCGGCGGCACCATCTGTGAGCCGGTCGACCTGCCGGTGAACAAGCGGCACTTCGACATGGTGTACAGCCACATGAAGTACAGCGACAAGCCGTACATGGGCTCGGTCACCCATCCGGATCGGGCGCGCGACACCGTCGAGATGACCCGGATCCTGTTCGGGGACGCCTACACCGATCCCGCCACCCGCAAGCCACGCACCTGCATCATCAGTCTCATCAACGCCAACTCGCCCCTCACCTGGGATGCGACCATGCTGGGGGCGCTGAAGACCTACGCGCGTGCGAACCAGGCGACCATCGTCACGCCTTTCATCCTCGCCGGTGCCATGTCGCCGGTGACGGTGGCGGGAACCGTGGCCCAGACCCTCGCCGAGGCGCTCGCCGGCATGGCGCTCGCACAGCTGGTGAATCCGGGCGCGCCGGTGGTGCTCGGCAGTTTCGCGTCCTCGCTGTCGATGCAGTCGGGCGCGCCGACCTTCGGTACGCCCGAGCCCGCGCTGGTTCTGTACACCATGGCGGCGCTGGCGCGGCGGCTGGGAGTGCCGTTCCGCTCCGGTGGGGCACTGTGCGCCGCCAAGATCCCGGACGCGCAGGCGGCCTATGAGTCGGCCAACACCCTCATTCCGACCTGTCTGGGCGGCGTCAACTTCGTGCTGCACACCGCCGGATGGCTCGAGGGGGGCCTCGCGATGGGCTATGAGAAGTTCGTCATGGACACCGACCAGGCAGGCATGATGCACACGCTGCTCGCCGGCGTCGACCTGTCGGACAACGGCCAGGCGCTCGATGCCATCCGCGAGGTCGGTCCCGGCAAGCATTTCCTCGGCTGCGCGCACACACAGGCGAACTTCCAGACGGCGTTCTACCGCTCACCGCTTGCCGACAACAACAGCGTCGAGCAGTGGGAAGCGGAAGGTGGCAAGGACATGGCGCAGCGCGCCAACGCCTTGTGGAAGCGCCAGCTGGAGCAGTACGAAGCGCCGCCGCTCGATCCGGCGGTGGACGAAGCGCTGCTCGACTACATCAAGCGGCGCAAGGCATCGTTCCCGGACTCGAACATCTAGCGAGCTTCAGGCAGGGCGCCCCTAGGCAGTCAGGGTGAGGAAGGTCGTGTAGGGCTCGTCCTCGATGGCGACGTAGGGGAGCAAGGTCACCGACGCCTCGCCGAAGCGGGTGTGCCAGCGTCGTGGCGCCGTCTGCCGTGCCGCGAGCAGTTCCGCTCGCCGCGGCCGCGGTGGCGCGCCCGCATCGCTCAACGCGAACAGCACCAGCGGACCGCACAGCAGCGCGACCGTGTCGGAATGCTGCGGGCCGAGTGGTTCCAGGCGAGTACGGCGCGGCAGCTCGAGCTCGATCCGGTCGCCGTCGCGCCACTCGCGCCGCACGGCGGCAAAACTTCCCGGTTCGATGATCCCGTCCCAGACGCGGCCGTTCACCTCGAGGCGCGCGCCGCTCGCCCACGCGGGAATGCGCAGGTGGACGGTGAACTGCAGCGGTTGCGAGGCGCCGATGGCCAGCGCTACGGTGTCTGCGAACGGGTAGTCACCGCTTTGCTGCAGCGAGCAGCGCACGCCCTGCTCGGTCCAGTGCACGCGCGAGGGCAGATAGAGGTTGACGTATACGCCGCGCGCCTCGCGCAGGTAGGCGTTGATGCCGTAGTCGACCGCCACCTGCGGCAGCGTGCCTGAGCAGCAGGGGAAGCGGTGGTTCGAATACACCTTGTGGCCCGCGCGGCTGTAGTCGGCGTAGTAGAACGCGTGTCCGTCCGCGCGCATCGGCTTCGCACCCAGCACCGTGTTGTACATCACCCGCTCCATGCTGTCCGCGTAACGCGCATCGCGGGTGACGCGCAGCAGGTACCGCGTCAGCTTGAAGTGCGCATAGGCACCGCAGGGCGTCTCGAAGCTATTGTGGGTCGAGGTGAGGCTGGCATAGAGCGCGGCATCGTCGGGCGCGGTAAGCTTTTCGTCCGGACCCCAGCCACCGGTCGGGTAGCTCTGCGCCGTGAGCATGGCAAAGGCGTTGGTGGCGGCGCGCAGGTGCTTTTCGCTTCCCAGGGCCAGGTACGCCTGCATCGCCGAACTGAGCGAGTTGACGTAGCTGTAGGCGTGCTTGTCGGCGAGCAGGTTCTCGTTGCGCGCGAGCGGATCGAACCAGCTCGCATCATCGAGGAAGCGCACCGCGAGGTCACGATAGCGCCGCCCGGCGCCGCGCCGGTAAGCGAGCAACAGGTTCTCCGGATTGGTGTACGACTCGTCCCACCGATACGACTGGTCCTTGCCGGGCCGCCAGGGCAGCTCGCGATCGACCGCCGCGGCGGGTAAATGCGGCACGGCGGCGGCGGTGGTGCGCTCGAGCATGGCGAACGCCTCGGTGTCGCCGGCGAACTGATGCGAATCGATCAGTCCCAGGAGCAACTTGTCGTAGCAGTAGGCCGGAAAGCGGTTCAGATCGTAGAAGGCCTCGCTGATGGTGGCGGCATACAGCCGATTGAGCCGCAGTACTTTCTCGCGTACCGGCTGCGAGCCAGTCATGGCGTGGTAGCGGGCGAGTGCCGACACCCACTGGCCGAAGGTCGCCCCGGGCGCGAACCCGGTATCCTCCTTGTGCCAGTCGAAATTCGCATCGTAGTTGTACCAGCCGCCCAGATCCTCCCCCGGTGCTGCCTGTCCGGCCATCTGCCGGAAGGGCTTCAACAGGCTGTCTTCGCTCAGGTTCATGAGCACTTCGTGCGTATTCACCAGCTGGGCGTGGTGTAATGCGCTGTCGATCGCAACCTCGCCATAGCCGAATTCCCTGAGCGCGGGCAGCGCGGCGCCGCGGACCGCGGCGCCCACCAGCGTCGAGTGTGCGGCAACGAGCGCTGCGGCGGCCGTCGACAACCCGGTGAACTCGCGGCGCGAGACCTTCATGCCGCTCATGATCGCCGCTGCGGGACGTCGGCGGCAATGCTGCGCGTCAAGGGCGCGGCGCTAGGCGGCGAGGAAACCCGGCAGCGCGGCGACGATTGCCTCAGGCGCGTCCTCCTGAACCAGGTGCCCGGCGTGCGCGATCGCACGCAAGCGTGCGTGCGGGATGACCTGCTGCAACTGCTCGCCGCGCTCGATCGGGATCCAGCGATCCTCGATTCCCCACAGAATCTGCGTGGGGCAGCGCACCTCGCGGTAGCGCGGCTCGACCTCGTCGGTGTAGCGCCGATCCATCTGCGCCATCTGGCGATAGAATGCCGCCCGTCCCGCCTCCCCGAGCCAGGGGGCGACGTAGGGCGCAAGTTCCTCGTCCAGCATCACCCGCTGTACGGCGCCGCGGATGTAGACGGCAACGATCGCCTCGTGGATGTAGGGCGGGAGACCGCGGAACGCCGCTTCGTTCTGGCGAACGTGCGCGACGAACGGTGAGCCCCACGGCGCGAGCGCTACCGGGTCAATCAGAGTCAGGCTGCGGTACTCCTTGCCATTGAGCAGGTGCGCCCGTAGTGCGGTGGCACCACCGAAGTCGTGGGCGACGACATCCGGTCGGGCGAGTCCCCAATGCTCGAGCAGTTCGGCGAGCAGCAGGTTCTGAACGCCCAGCGACACATCCTGGTTGTCCGCTTTCTCGGACTGGCCATAGCCAAGCAGATCAAAGCAGTACACGGTGTGCGAATCGGCGACCTGCGGGATGACGCGATGCCAGACGTGCGACGAGAACGGCGTGCCGTGCACGAAGACCACGGCGGGACCCGTGCCGCTCACCGCATAACGAACGATCTGGCCCCGAAAACGATAGCTCCGGTCGAGCACCAGGGGCGCGGGGCGCATCACGCTCCCGAACGGCGCGGGCGCGCCCGTGCGCGCGGCGCGGCGGCTTTGGTGGCCGGCAGCTGCACCACCTTGCGCAGATGCAGGTACGGCTCGGTCGTGTGCGGAATGCCCATCGCTGCCACGAAATGAGCCTGGAATTTCGGCTCGATCGCGGTCTCGATCTTTTCCACGCGCTGCACCAACTCCTCGACGGTCTTGCGCGAGGCCTTATCGAGCAGCGCGATACGAGCGCCGGTGCCCGCAGCGTTGCCGGCCGATGACACCTGCGACAGCTCACAGTCGGGAATCATCCCGAGGATCGTCGCGTATTTGACGTCGATATGATTGCCGAACGCGCCGGCCAGCCGGATGCGGTCGACCTGGTTGACGCCCATGTGGTCCATCAGCAGCCTGACGCCCGCGTGCAACGCCGCCTTGGCGAGCTGAATCGCGCGCACGTCGTTCTGGGTGATCTGCAGTGGCGTCGCAGCTCGATACACCGTGTAGGCAAAGGTGCGCCCGGTCTGCACGATCCGATCGCTGCGCGCGGCGAGTGCGCCGTTCACCACCCCGTCCTGGCTGATGATGCCGGCGAGATACATTTCGGCGATGACTTCGACGATCCCCGAGCCGCAGATGCCGGTTACACCCGAGCGGGCGACGGCCTCGTTGAAGCCGGGCTCATCCGACCACAGATCGGAGCCTATGACCTTGAACTTCGCTTCGAGTGTCGCGGGATCGATGCGCACGCGCTCGATCGCCCCGGGAGCCGCGCGCTGACCGCAGCTGATCTGCGCACCCTCGAAGGCGGGTCCGGTAGGGCTCGAGCAGGCGAGCAGCCGCTCTCGATTGCCGAGGACGATTTCCGCGTTGGTGCCGACGTCGACCAGCAGCGTGAGCTTCTCGGAAAGGTCCGGACGCTCCGCGAGGATCATGGCGGCGGCATCCGCGCCCACGTGACCGGCGATGCAGGGCAGGGTGTAGACGCGTGCACCGGGATGCAATGCGAGCCCCAGCTCGACGGCGTGCAGGTCGAGCGGGGAATCGGTCGCGAGCGCGAAGGGCGCACCGCCCAACTCCACCGGATCGATGCCGAGCAGCAGATGATGCATGATCGGGTTGCCGACCATGGTCAGCTCGAGGATGTCTGACACCGACACCTTTGCGTCGCGTGCTACCTCGGCGGCGAGCCTGTTGAGCGCAGCGCGCACGGCCTCGGTCATCTGCTGCGCCCCGCCGGGGTGCATCATCGAGTACGACACCCGGCTCATGAGGTCCTCGCCGAAGCGGATCTGGGGATTCATCGAGCCGCTGGAGGCGACCACCTCGCCGGTTTCGAGATTGCACAGATGGGCGGCGATGGTGGTGGAGCCCACGTCCACCGCAAGCCCGTAGACAGAATCGTGAAATCCCGGCCAGACGCCGATCAGTTGCGAACCCGCATGCACCGCGACGGTGACTTTCCATTGCCCCTTGCGCAGCGCCGCCTGCAGAGTCTGCAGCACCGCCAGGTCGCAGCGCAGGGGGCCGAATTCCCACTCGCGGTGCAGCGCCTCGAGCAGTCGCTGCAGATCACCCGACGGGTCATGCATGTCGGGCTCGCGCACCTCGACGTAATGAAGATGCACGACCGGGTCGAGCGTGATCGGGTGCGCCTCCACCGCCTTGCGCACCACCTGTCGGTGCACCTGGCTGCTGGCGGGCACGTCGACGACGAGGTCGCCCTGGATCCGTGCGGAGCAGGACAGCCGGTACCCGGTAAGCAGCGGACGCCGCCGCGAGAAGCTCTGCTCGGCTGCGCTCAGGGCGGAGAGATTGGCGGCCTGGGAGCTCACGCCGTGCTTGGGAAAGTCACCCTCCATCACCAGCACCTGGCAACGCCCGCACAGCGCGCGCCCGCCGCACACCGAGTCGACGTCGACCCCGAGGCTCCGGGCGGCTTGCAGGAGTGGTGTGCCGAGGGGGAAGCGGCCGCGCTTGCCGGACGGCGTAAAGACGACCCATGCGCTGGGCTCACTCGTGCGCGGGTTCTGTGCGTCCTTGTCGGTCATGGAGGACTTTGTGCGCGCCTCCGGTGCCCACCCTCGCGCCGCCCGCGTGCCGTGCCCTCGGGGGTCGCCGCGGCGGCCGCACCCGAGGCCTGCAGCGGCGGCACCTCGCGGAAGCGGCGGATCCAGCGCGCGCAATCCGGGTCGTGACCCATCATGACGTCGGCGGCCATGCACGCCTTGACGATCTCCAGGTGCATCGGGTTCATGATCGCGGAGGTGAGTCCCGCGCCGATCGCCATGGTCAGAAAGGTCGCACTGATGCCCTCGCGCGCGGGCAGGCCGAAGCTCACATTGGATGCGCCGCAGGTGGTATTCACCTTCAGCTCGTTCTTCAGGCGCTTGAGCAGGTGCATGACCTGGCGGCCCGCCTGGTTGATCGCACCGATCGGCATCACGAGCGGGTCGACCACGATATCGCTCGCCGGGATGCCGTAATCGGCGGCGCGCTGCACGATCTTCTTCGCCACCTCGAAGCGCACGTCGGGATCCTCGGAGATGCCGGTCTCGTCGTTGGAGATGGCCACCACGGCCGCGCCGTACTTCTTGATGAGGGGCAGCACCGACTCGAGACGCTCGTCCTCTCCCGTGACCGAGTTCACCAGCGGCTTGCCCTTGTAGACTGCAAGTCCCGCTTCCAGCGCCTTGACGATGGATGAGTCGATCGACAGTGGTACGTCGGTGATCGACTGCACCAGCTGCACCGCCCTGGCGAGGATCGCCGGCTCATCGGCGAGCGGGATGCCGGCGTTGACGTCCAGCATGTGCGCTCCGGCTGCCACCTGTGCGAGCGCGTCGGCTTCGACGCGGCTGAAATTTCCGGCGGCCATCTCGGCCGCGAGGATCTTGCGCCCCGTCGGGTTGATGCGCTCGCCGATCATCACGAAGGGACGCTCGAGGCCGAGCACGACCTCGCGGGTTGCGGAGCTGATCACGGTGTCGGTCATGAGGCCATCCTGTTGGTATTCGTCTGCGGGTCGCGCCCGGGGTACCACGGCACGCGGCCGCCCAACACCCCGGAGCGCTCGATGATCTCTGCTACGGTCTCTTCCTGGCGGTAAGCCATGACGTGCACGCCGTGCACGCCCTTGATGGTGCGGATCTCCTGGATGAGCTCGATGCACAGCTTGCGGCCCTCGAGTGCGCCGTCGCTCGCGCTCGCCAGGCGCCCGATGATCTCATCCGGAATGTGCACCCCGGGAACGTGAGTGCGGATCCACTCCGCCGCCTTGGCGGAGCGCAACGGGCCCACGCCCACGAGTATGAAGACTTTGTCGAGCAGACCGAGCTCTTCGACCTGGAGCATGAAGGCCCTGAGCAGCGGCACGTCGTAGCAGAACTGCGTCTGGATGAACTGCGCGCCGGCGGCGACCTTCTTCGCCAGGCGCTGCGCGCGCCACTCGAGCGGCTTGGCAAAGGGATTCTCGGCGGCACCGAGCAATACCCGCGGCGCGTAGCTGATCTTGCGGCCGGAGAGAAATTGATGCTCATCGCGCAGCGTGCGCGCGGTCTCGAGCAAGCTCAGCGAATCCAGATCAAACACCGGCACGGCCTGCGGATGGTCGCCCGCCTGCACGCCATCGCCGGTCAGGCACAGCAGGTTGCAGACTCCCATGGCGGCGCCGCCGAGGATGTCGCCCTGGATGGCGATGCGGTTCTTGTCCCGGCAGGAGATCTGCATCACCGGTGCGTAGCCCATCCGGGTGAGGAGCGCGCACACCGCCAGACTCGACATGTGGCAGTTGGCGCCACTGCCGTCGGTGGCGTTGATGGCATCCACGTGGCCGTCGAAAATGCGCGCGCGCCGGTAGACGTCCTCGGGATCCGCCGAGTCCGGCGGCGCGAGCTCGCTGGTGACCGCGAAGTGTCCGGCGCGCAGGACTCGCTCGAAACGTCCCGGTGAGCTGTGCCCGGGGAGAATGGGCAGCGGATAGCCCGGAACCGGTTCGTCTTCGAAAATCACTCAAGATCTCCCACGCGCTCGCGCACCACGCGCAGCCACGAAGACCTGCCCTGCAGACGCCGGTCCACTGCGACCTGTACCGGCCGCAGCGCCTCCATTCCGCCCGGAATCCGCGCACTGCCAGCCACGGCCTCGGTCCACACGCACTTCATTTCCGGGCGCACTTCGCAGTGGCCGTCGGCGCGCACCCCGCCGCACGGGCCGTTGCGCAGGTTCTTCGGACAGTTCATCGGGCACGACATGCCGGTCGAGCTCAGGATGCATTGACCGCACATCCGGCAATCGAACAGCAGCCCCTTCACCGAGCGCTCCACGGCGGCGACCGGCCGCTCGAGCCGTTGATAGCCGAGCCGTTTCCACAAGGGATGCAGAGCCACGAGCACCGATTCGAAACCCCGGTAGAAGGCGTTCAGCCCCCGGGCGTGTCGTACCGACCACTGTCTGAGCGCGTACACCTACGAACCCGCCGCCAGCCCTTTCGCCCGGATTAGCTCCTCGAGCTGCTCATCGCTGAAGCGCGCTTCGATCCGCGCCGCCTCCGCGGCGGCCTCGGCGTGGATGTCCTCACCGCAGGGCCGCGCCTCGCTGCGCTTCCAGTCGGCGAGATAGGCGTCCGAGCTGCCGCGGCCGGCGCGCATGGCGGCGCGGTCCACCGCCTCCTGGAAGCGCGCCGACAACTGTGCTTTGGCGGTCTCGCGACCGCGTCTGACGACGACCTGGGCGGGGATGTCGCGCCAGGAGATGATGCTCAGGCTTGCCATGCCAGGGTGTCCTGGCCGGTCGCGAGAGCGCCCAGGCGCGTGCCCAGCTCTCCGTAACCCGTGTAGCGGTACTCGAAGCTGAAACCGAGGGAGTCCGCGATGTGGCGCGCCCGCTCGATGGCGTCCGCACTCTCGGTCTGCGCGAGATACACCAGCTTCTTGTAGTGGCGGAAATACTCCGCCGCGAGCTCCGGGTGCCGATCGAGGCCGAGGGGCCGCACCACCAGGCGCTCGTAGTGCCTCAGCAGGAAGTCCGTCAGGTAGAAGGTGCCGGGCTCGGCCTCGGCGAGCTGCGCAAAGACCTGCGGCCGCGCCAGGAATTCGTAGCAGTGGGCGCCCGGCAGCCGCTCGACGCCTTCTTCCTTCAGCAGCGCATCCAGCTCTCCACGGGTGCCGCAGTCAGCGTAGACGACGAAGATCTTCGCGTAGCGAGCGCGGTTCGCCTGGATCTCGGCGCGCACGGCCGGCGCGATGCGCTCGGGCCGATTGTGCAGTTGCGCGGGCAGGCAGCGCACATCGAGGGTCGTCCAGCCATTGGCACGCTTGAGCGCCGCGATCTCGCGTGCGAGAGCCCCGCAGGCGATGAGCAACGTGCCTGGGCGCTCGTGCATGTGAGTCTCGTGCGCCATCAGGCCGCGCGGTTGGCGCGCCGCGCCGCGAGCAGAGTCTTGGCCGTCTCGACCGCGATCGCGGCATCGCGGCAGTAGGCGTCGGCGCCCACCGCTCTGCCGAATTCCTCGTTCAGCGGCGCGCCGCCGACCAGCACGATGTAGTCCTTGCGGATGCCCTTTTCCCGCAGGGTGTCGATCACGACTTTCATGTACGGCATGGTGGTGGTGAGGAGCGCTGACATGCCGAGGATGTCCGGCTTGTGCTGTTCCAGCGCTGCGAGGTATTTCTCCACCGGGTTGTTGATACCGAGGTCGATGACCTCGAAGCCCGCGCCCTCGAGCATCATCGACACCAGATTCTTGCCGATGTCGTGAATGTCGCCCTTGACGGTGCCGATCACAATCTTGCCGATGGGCTCGACGCCGGTCTCCGCCAGCAGCGGTCGCAGGATCTCCATCCCGCCCTTCATGGAGTTCGCGGCGAGCAGCACCTCCGGCACGAACAGAATGCCGTCGCGGAAGTCGATGCCGACGATCCGCATGCCTTCGACCAGCGCGTCATTCAACACTCTCTCGGCGTTCCAGCCACGCTCGAGGAAGATGCGCGTCGCCTCTTCCACCTCGGCCTTGAGGCCGTTGTAGAGATCGTCGTGGACCTGCTCGGTGAGCTCCTGATCGTTCAGATCGCGTAGCTTGAATTCGCCGTCGGCTTGATCGGCCATGGTCGAAATCTCCATGCGCGACAGGGGTCTAGCGGGGCTCTAGCGGGGTGCGCGCGCTTTACATGGTAAGGGGAGGGTTCCGGGGGCAATGGCTACTTCGCGACCGCGGCATGTCCGCGAACGACAAGGCTGCAGCAGCACCATTGCATTAAGGCAAGAGCGGCGCCGGGCTTGGTTCGTGCGCTGGCACGCCCGCTTTGTCCTGGCGGGTCTGACGCTCCGCGCTCGGCGGGCAGCCGAACTGCGCACGGTAGCAGCGCGAGAAATGCGGCGGCGACTGGAAGCCGCAGGCGGTGGTGATATCGATGATCGGCATCGAGGTCTGCAGCAACAGCTCGCGCGCGCGGCGCAGGCGCATCTGCAGGTAGTAGCGCTTGGGCACACAGTTCAGATGGCGCTTGAACAGGCGCTCGATCTGGCGCCGCGACAGTCCGGTGGCGGAGGCGATCTCATCGAGCGACAGGGGCTTTTCGATGTTCTCTTCCATGAGCTGCGCCACCTTGATCAGGCTCTCATGGCTCACGCCGATCTGGGCGCGCAGCGGCACGTACTGCCGGTCGCGGTCGTTGCGCACCCGATCCACGATGAACTGCTCGGAGATGAGCTGCGAAACGCGCGCACCGAGCTTCGACTCCACCAGGTGCAGCATCAGATCCAGCGGCGCCACGCCGCCCGAGCAGGTGAAGCGGTCGCGGTCGATGGTGAACAGCTGATCGCTCAGATGGATGCGTGGGAATTCTTCGCGCAACGCCGAAAGATTCTCCCAGTGGATGGTGGCGCGGTACTTATCCAGCAGTCCCGCCTTTGCCAGCGCATAGCCCCCCGTGCACAGCGCGCCCAGGGGCACGCGCCGCTCCGCCAGCCGCCTCAGGACCGCCAGGATCTTCGGCGTCACCGCCTCCTGCACCTCGACCCCGCCGCAAACGAACAGAATGTCGACCGGTCCCAGCTGCTCGAGCGGCGCGGTGGGAGAGAGCTGCAGGCCGTTGCTGGCGGGCGTCGGTTGCCCATCGAGGCTCACGATCGACCAGTCGTACACCGATTGCCCGGTGATTTTGTTCGCCATCCGCAGCGGCTCGACCGCGGTCGACAGCGCGATCATCGAGTACCGCGGCAGGGTCAGGAACGCGAACTTGCTCCGGGAGAATGCCACATGCCGGATTTTACGCCCTTCTTGCCTGATTGCGACAGACCTTAAGGGTCACCAGGACCGGCCGCGTGCCGCCGGAGCGCCGGCCGGCCCACCCGGCCGGGCGGCGCGTCTCTCAGGCCCGCAAATCGAGGTTGTCGGGGTCGTAGGGCGACTCGCGCAGGACCGTCGCCTGCTTGCGCTCGCCCAGGATCTCGATGGCGAGCTGTGTGCCCGCCTGTGCGAACTCGGCCCTGGCGTAACCGATCGCAAGACTCTTCCGCAGGCAGTGCCCGTAGTAGCCCGAGGTCGCGCGTCCGATAATGCGGCCGCCGGCATCGAACAATGGCTCGTTGCCCAGCGGATCGGCGTCGGTCACGCCGTGCACCTCCAGCGTCACGAAGCGGTTGGGGACCCCACCCGCCAGCTGCTTCTCGAGTGCCTCCTTGCCGATGAACGCTGCCTTGTTCATGCGCACGAACCGATCGAGACTCGCCTCAAAGGGCGTGTAGTCCGGCGTCATGTCGCTGCCCCACATGCGGTAGGACTTCTCCAGGCGCAGCGATTCCATGGCGCGCATGCCCACCATGCCGAGCCCAAAGGGCTTGCCGGCCTCAAACAGCGCGTCGAACAGGTGATGCGCGTATTCGATGGGGAAGTGCAGCTCCCACCCCAGGGCGCCGACGAAGTTCACGCGCAGCGCATACACCTCGACCGCCAGTCCCGCCTCGATGGTCTGCGCCGTAAGCCACGGGAAGGACGCGTTATCGAGCGGCGTGTCGGTCAGCTGCGCCAGCACCTCGCGCGACTTCGGTCCCGCGAGGACGAAGCAGCCGCGGGTGTTGGTGATGTTGCGAAGTCCCACCGAGCCGTCTCCCGGCAGTGCCTTGGAGAGGTAATCGCTGTCGTAACGCTCGGCGGCGCCGGCGCTCACCACGTAGTAGTGCTGCTCGGCGATCTTGGTAACCGTGAACTCGGAGCGAATTCCGCCGCGGCGCGTGAGCGCGTGACACAGCGCCAGGCGTCCGATCTTCGCGGGAACCTTGTTGGCGACCAGCCCATCGAGCCAGCCCTCCGCCCCCGGTCCGGTGACCTCGTGCTTGGTGAACGGGCTGAGATCGATGAGACCTGCGTGCTCGCGCATGAGGCGCGCTTCGTTCCCCACGTGCTCGAAATAGTTGCTGCGCCGGAAACTCCAGCGATCCCTGCGCTCTACTCCTGGCGGGGCGAACCAGTTGGCGCGCTCCCAGCCATAGCGCTGTCCCCACACCGCGCCCTTGGCGTCGATGAGCGCGTACACCGGACTGGTCTTCGCGGGCCGTGCGTCGGGGCGCTCCTCGTCCGGGAAGTGGATGACGAACACGTTGCGGTAGGTTTCCTCATTCTTTTTCACGACATAGCGCTTGCTGGTGTATGCGCCGAAGCGGCGTGGGTCCACCGCCAGCATGTCGATCCCCGGCTCGCCCTCGGTGATCCACTCGGCGAGCTGCCAGCCGGAGCCGCCGGCGGCGGTGATGCCGAAGCTGTGGGCCTCGTTGAGCCATACGTTGCGCAGCCCCCAGGCGGGTCCGATGAGCGGGCTGCCATCGGGGCTGTAGGAGATCGGTCCATTGACGATGTCCTTGATGCCGCAGTTCTCCAGCGCCGGCACCCGGCGCGCGGCCGCCTCGACGTGCGGCACCAGGCGATCGAGGTCGCCGGGAAAGAGGCTGCGCCCGAACCAGTCGGGAACGCCCTCTGCAAAGCGCGCCGGCGCGCCGCGCTCGTAAGGACCGAGGATCCAGCCCATGCGCTCCTCGCGCAGGTAATAGGACTTGTCGGACTCGCGCAGCACGGCGAGCTCGCGCCCGCCGCCCTGGCGGTACGCCTTCAGCTCGGCCGACTCGTCGTAGACGATGTACTGGTGCTCGACCGGGATCGCCGGCACGTTCAGTCCCAGCAGCCGTCCGCTCTGCCGGGCGTAGTTGCCCGTCGCCAGCACCAGATGCTCCGCGGTGATATCACCCTTGCTGGTGCGGACCCGCCACTCACCGCTCGCAGTGCGCTCCATGCCGAGCGCCTCGGTGTGCTCGTAGATCTCGGCGCCCGCGCTGCGCGCACCCTTGCGCAATGCCATGGTGAGATCGGCGGGCGCAATGTGGCCGTCGTGCGGGTGGTAGAGGGCGCCGATGATGGCGGGGGTGTCGGGGCTGCCGCCGAGCTCGATGAGCGGCCAGAGCTCCTTGACCCGCGCAGGACCGATGACTTCGAAGGGCACGCCGATGGTGTTGGCCGTGCCGCAATACTTCTGGTACTCGTCCATGCGCTCTTTGCAGGTTGCGAGGCGCAGATTGCCGGTGACGTGAAAGCTCACGTCCTGGCCGGTCTCCGCGGGCAAGCGCTTGTAGAGATCGACCGAGTACTTGTGCAGCTGGCCGACGGTGTAGCTCATGTTGAACAGCGGCAGCAGCCCCGCCGCGTGCCAGGTGGAGCCCGCGGTGAGCTCGGTGCGCTCGATCAGCGCGACATCCGTCCAGCCTTTTCTTGTCAGGTGATAGAGCGTGCTCACCCCGACCACGCCGCCACCGATCACCACAACCCGAACATGCGTCTTCACGAGGTCATTCTCCGGGGACCGCGGCGCGAGCGCGGCCCCATTTGCGACGGTGCCTTGCCTTAAATGATGCCGCGCGCGGCTTCGCCGAGAAACTGCGACACATAGGCGACGAAGGAGCGCCAGACCTCGAGGCGGAACACCTGCGGCTCGGTGCGCCACAGCACGACTTCGGCCTTCGCCAGCACGGTGCGCGTGCACATGCCCACCGGGAAGGCGCTCTCATCCAGATCCAGCGGACACCCGGCGGCGAGCAGCGTCGCGGCCTGCGGGCCGCTCACCGCGAGCGCGCTCTGGCGGTGGCTCACGTCCACGAGCGAATGCGGCAGCCGCTCGAGCGCCGCGGCGAGCGCAGCGGCGAATCCCGAAGGCGGCGCGTCCGGCGCCATCAGCAGCCACTCATCGGGCCCCAGCCACAGCGCCGCCCGATCTGCCTCGGCCGTCGCCCGGCAGGCCCTGGCCGGGATGCCGAAACCCACGGCGCTCTCTGCCGCCGCCCGGACCTCGGAGCCCCCGCGCAGGACATAGCGCGTCGCGGGCGGCAGCGCGTGCAGCACGGTGCTCGCGCGGACCAGCGGCAGGCAGCGGGCAGCGCGAAGATCACGCATGCAGGCGCCTGCCGTCCGGGTCGTAGAACACCGGTGATGCGACCTGAACGGGGATATCGCCTGCGGGAACGGAAACGAACAGCGTCTCGCCGATGCGGGCCCGCCCGCCCGCGACCAGCCCCATGGCGATGGAGCGACCCAGCACGGAGCTGCGGTAGGAGGAGGTGACGTGCCCCAGCGCGCGCGCAGGCGCCCGTGCGCCGGCTTGCGCCATGACCTGAGCCCCTTCCTCGAGCACCGCCTGCGGGTCGGTGCTGAGCAGGCCGACGAGCTGCCGCCGCTCGGGCGAGATCATGGCCGGTCGCTCGAGTGAGCGTTTGCCGACGAAGTCGGGCTTGTTCTTGCCGATCGCCCAGCCCAGGCCCACATCATCGGGCGTCACGGTGCCGTCGGTGTCCTGGCCGACGATGATGTAACCCTTCTCGGCGCGCAGCACGTGCATGGTCTCGGTGCCGTAGGGCGTGATGCCGTGCGCCTCGCCTGCATCCCAGATCGCTTCCCACACCGCAGGACCGAAGTCCGCCGGGACGTTGACCTCAAAGCCAAGCTCCCCGGTGAAGCTGACGCGGAACAGCCGCATGGGCACGCCGCAGATATGCCCCAGCGCGACACTCATGTGCGGCAGCGCAGCCGCCGTGAGATCGATGTCCACCAGAGCGCTGAGCAGCGCGCGTGCGTTCGGCCCCTGCACCGCCACCACCGCCCACTGTTCGGTGGTCGAGGTGAGCCACACCTTCAGGTCCGACCATTCGGTCTGCAGGTAGTCCTCCATCATCGCCAGCACCCGCGGGGCGCCGCCCGTGGTCGTGGTGACGTGGAAGCGGCTCTCACTCACGCGCGCCACGACGCCGTCGTCATAGACGAAGCCGTCATCGCGCAGCAGCAGGCCATAGCGGCAGCGACCCACAGCGAGACTGGTCCACGCATTGACGTACAGGCGGTTCATGAACGTCACCGCGTCCTGGCCGACGACTTCGATCTTGCCGAGCGTGGAGGCGTCGAAAATGCCGCAAGCGTTGCGCACCGCGAGGCACTCGCGCCCGACCGCCGCGGACATTTGCTCGGCGCCGCGCGGAAAGTAGCGCGCGCGCTTCCACAGGCCCACATCCTCGAACACCGCACCGCGCGCGCGGGCCCACTCATGCATGGGCGTGGTGCGCACCGGGTCGAACAGCTCCCCACGCGAGGGGCCGGCGAAGCTGCCGAAGCTCACCGGCGTGTAGGGCATACGGAAGGTCGTCAGGCCCACCTCGGGAATGGGCTTGCCGAGGGTGCGCGACACGATACCGAGCGCATTCAGGTTGGAGGTCTTGCCCTGGTCGGTCGCCATGCCGGTGGTGGTGTAGCGCTTGATGTGCTCGATCGAGCGGAATCCCTCGCGCGTCGCGAGCGCCAGGTCGCGGGTGGTGACATCGTTCTGCCAGTCGACGAACGCGCGGGCGCGGGCACCGGCAGGCTGGGGCAGGGCTCCGGCGAATCCGGCCCCGCCGCCGGTGGCGGGCGGCGCGGGGGCGGCCGCCGCCGCACCGCCCGGGCGCACGCCCGTGCGCGTGGGTGCCGTGGCCTCGTACGCGGCCGCAGCCCCGGCGGCGGCGCCATCCGAAAGTGCAGCGCCGAGCCCAAACACGCCCCGACAGGCCCCGGCGCTGCGCGCCCGCTCGGCCGGCGCGCCGGGAAGGAACGCCTGCAGCCCCTCATCCCACATGAGCTTGCCGCGCGACTGCGAGAACAGGTGCACGCTCGGGGTGAAGCCACCGCTCATGAGCACGAGGTCGCACGGCTGCGTCTGGGCGAGCGGCTCACCGCCCTGCAGCTGCGCGAGCAGAATCGAGTTCACGCGGCGCCGTCCGCCGGTGCCGAGCACGGTCGCCCGCGTCAGCACCGGAATGCCCGCGGCGCGTGCCTTCGCAGCCCACGAGCCTTCATGGGCACGCACCTCCGCGACGCTGGCGATGAACACTCCGGCCTCCTGCAGCTCGAGCGCCGCCGCGTACGCCTCGTCACATGCCGTGACCACTACGGCGCGTGTGCCCGGCAGAACGCCATAGCGGTTCAGCCAGGTGCGCGCCGCGCCGGCCAGCATGATCCCGGGCCGGTCGTTGCCCGGAAACACGAGCGGGCGCTCGATAGCGCCGGTGGCGAGCACCACCTCGCGCGCGCGTACCTGCCATTGGCGCTCACGCGGCAAATCCGGCTGCGGGTCGGGGAGGTGCTCGGTCAGGCGCTCGTTCAGTCCCAGGAGGTTGTGGGGGAAGTAACCGAAGGCCGTCGTGCGCGGCAGCAGCGTCACCCGGGTGTTCGAGCCCAGAGTCGCCAGGGTCTCCTCGAGCCACTGCAGGGCGGGGCGGCCCTCGATGGCAGGGGCCGCGCGCGGATCATCCGCAAGCAGGGAGCCGCCGAACTCGTTCTGCTCATCGCACAGCATGACGCGCGCCCCGCTCGCGGCCGCGGCCGCGGCGGCGGCGAGTCCGGCGGGGCCCGCGCCCACGACGAGCACGTCGCAGTGCGCGTAACGCGAGGCGTACCGGTCGGGGTCCGCCTCGGTGGGAGAGTGACCGAGGCCGGCTGCGGCGCGAATGCGCGGCTCGTAGAGCCACCGCCACGCGCGCCGCGGCCACATGAAGGTCTTGTAGTAAAAGCCGGCCGGGATGAACGGGGCGAGCAGATCGTTGACCGCGCCGAGGTCGAAGGCCAGGGTCGGCCAGCGATTCTGACTGTGCGCCGCGAGTCCCTCGTACAGCTCGACCTGGGTGGCGCGCAGGTTGGGGGTGTAGCGCGCGGCGTCGCGGCGCACCGCCACCAGCGCGTTGGGCTCTTCGGCGCCGCAGGCGAGCACCCCACGCGGGCGGTGGTACTTGAACGAGCGGCCCATGAGGTGCACGCCGTTGGCGAGCAGCGCCGAGGCGAGCGTGTCCCCGGCAACGCCGGTGTAGGCGCGCCCGTCGAAAGTGAAATGCAGGACGCGCGAGCGGTCGATACGCCCGCCCTCGCGGGTGCGCAGGCCCTCGTTCACCGCGGCACCGGGGCCGCGGTGGTGGGGGGCGGCTCGCCCACCTTGTAAGTGGCGAGGAAATGATCGGTGGTCGTGTCGCGCAGCGCATTGAAAAAGCGCCCGCAGCCATGCGTGTGCCGCCAGCGCTCGGCGTGCACACCGCGGGTGTTGTCACGGCGGTAGAGATAGTCCGCCCATTGCTGGGCAGACACTTGCGCCGGCTGCGCCGGCCGGACGATGTGCGCCTGCCCGCCGTACACGAACTCCGGCTCGGGACGCTCACCGCAAAAGGGACAGTCGATCAGCAGCATGGCGATGTCACAGGCGCGGCGATGTCATCAGTGCGCCACCGCGGCCGCGGCCGCCTCGTCGATGAGGTGACCGTCGCGGAAGCGCTCCAGGGTGAACGGCGCGTTGATCGGGTGCGGCTCATCGCGCGCGATGGTCCAGGCAAACACATGGGCCGAACCCGGCGTGGCCTTGAAACCGCCGGTGCCCCAGCCGCAGTTCACGTACAACCCCGGGACCGGAGTCTTGGCAATGATGGGCGAGCGGTCGGGGGTCACGTCCACGATGCCGCCCCAGGCGCGCAGCATCCGCAGGCGGCGAAACATGGGAAACAGCTCGCAGATCGCCTCCAGCGCATGGCTGGTGATATGCAGGCCGCCGCGCTGCGTATACGAGGTGTAGGCGTCGGTGCCCGCGCCGATGACCAGTTCCCCCTTGTCCGACTGGCTGATGTACGCGTGGATGGTGTTGGACATGACCACGCACGGAAACACCGGCTTCACGGGCTCGGACACCAGCGCCTGCAGCGGGTAACTCTCGAGCGGCAGCTCGATACCGGCCATTTTCATGATCACGCTGGTGTGGCCGGCCGCCGCCACGCCGATGCGCGGCGCGCGGATCGTGCCCCGCGTGGTCTGCACGCCCTCGACTGCGCCGCTGGCGTCGCGGCGGATGCCGGTCACTTCGCAGTTCTCGATGATGTCGACCCCGAGCGCATCCGCGGCGCGCGCGTAGCCCCAGGCCACCGCGTCGTGGCGCGCGGTGCCGCCGCGGCGCTGTAGCGCGGCGCCGAGTACCGGATAGCGGATGTTGTCGATGCTCAGCAGCGGACAGAAGGCCTTGGCCTCCTCGGGCGTCAGCCACTCGTTGTCGACCCCATTGATGCGATTCGCGTGCACGTGTCGCTTGAACACCTGCGCGTCGTGCACGGTGTGCGCCAGCATCATGACGCCGCGCTGCGAGAACATGACGTTGTAGTTGAGAACCTGTGACAGGCGCTCCCACAGCCTGAGCGCATGGTCGTAGAGTGCGGCGCTCTCATCGAACAGGTAGTTGGAGCGGATGATGGTGGTGTTGCGGCCGGTGTTGCCGCCGCCGATCCAGCCCTTCTCGAGCACCGCGATGTTGGTGAGGCGGTGCTCGCTGGCGAGGTAGTAGGCCGCGCCCAGCCCGTGCCCACCGCCGCCGACGATGAGGGCGTCATAGGCGGCCTTGGGCTCGGCACTGCGCCACTGCGTCGTCCAGCCGCGCTGGCCGGACAGCCCCCGTATCAGCAGCGACAGGCCGGAGAAGGGTTGCATCGTCGGTCCTGTTGGGTTCGGGGCTGCGCGCGCATCATGCTACCGGCCTATCCCGGCGACCAGCACCCGCGCGCCGACCCCATTGAATGGGCGCGACGGGGCCACACAATGCCCGTGAGCTCGTGCTGATGCGCTGCAGCACGTCAGCGGAGACTGAGCCGGACGGATCATTGTCTGGCTGTCCTGGGGGAGCTAGCATAATTAAAAGGAGGGTTTTCACCCTCCAATTGCCACCAGTTGAGTGGCCGCGCGCAACTCAGTCACTGCCAAGATAGCTGCAAGGGAAGGAGCTATGAGCGCCATACAGATTGCGGACGAATGCAAGCGGATCATTCAGAATCACTACGGCCTCAATCGTCCGCTCACACACACTGAGCTGGTATGCGAGGTAAGAAGGCTCGCACGCAAGTGGCGTGACGGCTCAATCGACTACCGCGCCGAGCATCTGTACTTTCGGCTTGATCTGGTCGGCGCGTTCTCTACGCAGAGGTCAATACCACGCTAGACCTCTAAGAAGCCGGCGAGACCGCGGCGCCCTTGATCGCCGTGCGCGGATTCACGTGGCGCACGAACTCCGCGACATAGTCGTCCGCCGGCCGCTCCACGATGTCCCGACCGGTGCCGGTTTGCACGATCCGGCCGCCCTCCAGGATCGTCACCTTGTCACCGAGCTTCAGCGCCTCGTCCAGATCGTGACTGACGAACAGTATCGTCTTCCTGACGCGGTCCTGTAGAACGAGGAGCTCGTCCTGCAGCTTCCTGCGGATCAGGGGATCGAGTGCCGAGAACGGCTCATCCATGAGCAGGATATCCGCGTTGGTGGCCAGGGCGCGCGCCAGTCCCACGCGCTGCTGCATGCCGCCCGAGAGCTCGCTGCAGTGGCGCTCACCCCATTGCGAGAGGCCGACCAGCTCGAGGTGCTGATCGATGATACGGCGGCGCTCATCGGCTGAGTCACCGCGCAACTCGAGGCCTAAGCCGACGTTGTCACGCACCGTCCTCCAGGGCAGCAGCCCGAACTGCTGAAACACCATGGCGATGCGCAGCCGCCGGATCCTGCGCAGCGTGGCCGGATCGCACTTGACCCCGATGTCGACGATGGCATCGCCGTCGCCCACCAGCACCTGACCGCGCGTGACGCGGTTCAGGCCGTTGGCCGCGCGCAGCAGCGTCGACTTCCCCGATCCCGACAATCCCATGAGGACCGAGATCTCGCCGCGCTCGACGCTGAGCGAGGCGTTCGCCACGCCCACCACCACGCCGGTCTTCGCGGCGATCTCGGCGCGCGTACCGCCGGCATCCAGCGCCGCGAGCGCCTGCTGGATGGCTACGGCGCTGGCGCGGCGCCCCGCCTTGGCGCAGAACAGGATATCGACGGCGCGGAACGCGAGCGCGGCACTCATGGCGCGGGCGCTTTGTCGGCCGGGCGGCTGATGCGGTCGAGCACGATGGCCAGCAGCACGATCACGAAGCCGGCTTCGAAGCCCATGCCGACCTGCACCGTGTTGAGCGCGCGCACCACCGGCACGCCGAGGCCCCCGGCTCCCACCAGTGCGGCGATCACCACCATGGACAGGCTCAACATGATGCACTGGGTGATGCCGGCGAGAATCGTCGGCGCGGCGCTCGGCAGCTCCACCTTCCACAGCAGTTGCATGGGCGTGGCGCCAAACGCCTGACCCGCTTCCCGCAGCGCGGTCGGCACGGAGCTGATGCCCAGCTGCGTGAGCCGGATCGGGGCGGGCAGGGCGAAGATGACGGTGGAGATGAGCCCGGGCACCACCCCTAGGCCGAACAGCACCAGTGTCGGAATGAGGTATACGAAGGTCGGCAGCGTCTGCATCAGATCGAGCACCGGTCGCAGTGCTGCGTACAGCCGCGGCCGGTGTGCCGCGGCGATCCCGACCGGCACGCCGATGGCGGTCGAAACCAGCGCCGCCACGATCACCAGCGACAGGGTCTCGAGCGTGGGCTCCCAGTAGCCCTGATTCATGATGAACAGCAGCGCCGCGACGACGAACGCAGCGAGCGGCAGGGAGCGCCGCAGCACCCAGCTCAGGACGGCGGCGCCCAGGATCAGGAGCGGCGAGGGAATCGCCCGCAACAGCGCCGTGAAACCGTCGACGCTGCCGCGGATCAGGGCGGAGACGCCATCGAACAACGCCCGGCCGTGAGTCTTCACGTACTCGATCATCACCGCGACGCTGTCGCCGACCGGAATCTTGTGATCACTCACCCAGTGCTCGAGGCTGAACCCACTGCGGAGCTTGCTCGCGCCGTTCATGGCCGAGAGCGCCGGACGACCGTCGAAAGTGGTAACCCCCGCGAGCCAGCCGGCGACTACGGCGGGGTTCGCCTTGAGCCAGCTTTCCGCGGCCAGGTCCGGTGGCTGATGGCGCTCGAGAATATCGGCCATCACCCGGTCTTCCTGTTGCGTCGTAAACGACAGGTTGCGGAGCAGCTGGCCGATGTTGGGGCACTGCGCCGAGTAGCCGGCGCGCGTGTTGGTGTAGACACGCGCCTCGCCGTAGTTGGGTCCGAAGACTGCATCTCCGCCTGACAGGTAGCGCAGATCGAAGCGCATGTTCATCGGGTGCGGGTCCCAGGCGAGAAACACGATCGGCGCGCGGTCGCGGAAGGCGCGTTCGACTTCTGCCAGCATTCCCTGCTCACTCGACTCGATCAACTTGAAGGTACCGAGGCCGAACAGATTCTGCCGCAGCATGCCCAGCACCAGGCGGTTGCCGTCGTTGCCGGACTCGATGCCGTAGATCGAGTTGTGGAGCTGCTCGACATAGCGCTGAATGTCCGCGAAGCTACGCAGTCCCGCGGCATAGGTGTAGGCGGGGACCGCGAGGGTGTATTTGGCGCCAATGAGGTTCGCGCGGATGACTTCCACCGAGCCCTCCTCCACGAAGCTCTTGCGGTCGCCTTGCTCTGCGGGCATCCAGTTGCCGAGGAACACGTCGATGTCCTTGTTCTTCATCGACGCGAAGGTGACCGGCACGGACAGCACTGTGATCTCGGGCTGGTATCCCAGGCGCCGCAGCAGTGCGCCGAATACCGCCGTCGTAGTCGTGACGTCGGTCCAGCCGATATCCGACAGCCGCACGATCCGGCACGCCGCGGGGTCCGCGAGCGGCGCCGGCGCTGCCGGAGTGTCCGGCGACGCGAGCGCTCCCGAGGATGCGAGCGCGGCCAGCCCCGCGTACGCCGCCGCCCGCAGCACAACCCTCATGCCCGTCGACTCAAGTCGCGCCATATGAGCTCCACTTGACCCGTGAGGCCGCCGACTCCATCATTTCCGTCTGGGCTTGAATAGCCGTTTAACAGACGATCTGTCAAGTGCCTGTAAGTCATGCAAGCCACTGAGTAATCAGGCAGTATCGGCTCGGTAAATGCGGCGCAGAGAGGCGTCGCCCAGCCGCTCCCGGACGGGTCTCTGGAGCACGCCATTGAACAGGCAATCAACCACACTGAAAGACCTCGTGCATCACAGTGGCTCCTCCCCCCGGGATGAGGGCGAGGAGGCGCGGCGGGTACAGCTGGTCGAGGTCACGATCGACAGTCTCGCCGAAGTGGGCTACGTCGGCACTACTCTCGCGGAGATCGCCGGGCGCGCCGGGGTGTCCCCGGGACTCGTGGCGCACTACTTCGACGACAAGGACGGACTGCTCGAAGCCGCCTTTCGCACACTGGCGCGCACGCTCGCGGCGCGGATGCGGGCGCGGCTGGCGCTGGCGCGCACACCGCGCGGCCGAGTGCAGGCGGTCATCGACATCAATCTGGCGCCGGAGGAATTCGACAAGCGTACCGGAACCGCCTGGCTGGCGTTCTGGGGCCAGGTGTTGCACGTGCAAGGCCTGAAGCGGGTGCAGACCGCCTACCAGCGCCGCATGTTGTCGAACCTGCGCAACGACTTGCGCCGACTGATTCCGGGCGAGGACGCGCGCGGCCTCGCGGCGATGATCGCCGCCATGATCGATGGCGTGTGGTTGCGCGCCGCGCTCTCGGAATGGCAGGAGGCCGACAGCGAGAGCGCGCGGGCGCTGCTCACGGCCTTCGTCGAAGGAAGGCTCAAGGAGCTGTCGCAGGCGGCGGCGCCGCGCGTGACGGGTGAGTCGGCGCCGCGCGCGCTGAGCGCTGGCGGCGGCTGCTTGCGGGTCATCAACCCTGCCAACGGCGCGGTGCTCGCGGAGTTGAGCGCCGACGGTGCGGCGCAGGTCGATGCCGCGGTCCTCAAGGCGCAGGCGGCGCAAAAGAAGTGGGCCGCCCTGAGTGGTGCGGAGCGCGGGCGCGTGCTGCAGCGCGCGGCGCACCTGCTGCGCGAGCGCAACGAGGAGCTCGCCGTGCTCGAGACCCGCAACACCGGCAAGCCGATCCAGGAGACGCGCGCGGTCGATGTGCTCTCGGGTGCGGAGTGCCTGGAATATTACGCCGGGCTGGCCGCCGGACTCGCCGGCGAGCACATCGATCTGGGACCACGGGCCTTCGGCTACACGCGCCGCGAGCCTCTCGGGGTGGTCGCCGGCATCGGCGCCTGGAACTACCCGCTGCAGATCGCCTGCTGGAAGTCCGCCCCGGCGCTCGCCTGCGGCAACGCCATGATCTTCAAGCCCGCCGAACTCACCCCGCTCACGGCCATGAAGCTTCAGGAGGTGTTTGCGGCGGCCGGACTGCCCGAGGGGGTGTTCCAGGTCGTGCAGGGCCGGGCGGAGACCGGGCGGCTCCTCACGCGTCACCCCGACATCCGCAAGATCTCCCTCACCGGCGAGGTCGGTACCGGCAAGGCCGTCATGGCCGATGCAGCCGCGTCGCTGAAGCAGGTGACCCTCGAGCTCGGCGGCAAGTCCCCGCTCATCGTGTTCGAGGATGCGAAACTGGATAACGCCGTGGCGGGCGCGCTGCTCGGAAATTTCTACTCGGCGGGGGAGGTGTGCTCGAACGGCACGCGCGTGTTCGTGCACCACAGTGTGCACGCGGCCTTCGTGGAGCGTCTGCGCACGCGCGCCGCCGCGATGCGTGTCGGGGATCCCATGGATCCGGCTACCCAGGTGGGAGCGCTGATTTCGGCGGAGCACATGGAGAAGGTGCTGGGGTTCATCGCCCGCGGCCGGGCGCAGGGTGCGCGGCTGCTCACCGGCGGTGCGCGCGTGACGAGCGGGGATCTGGCGAACGGCTGCTTCGTCGCGCCCACGGTATTCGACGGCTGCCATGACGACATGGACATCGTGCGCCAGGAGATCTTTGGCCCGGTGATGTCGGTACTGGAGTTCGCCGACGAGGACGAGGTGATAGCGCGCGCCAACGCCACCGAGTTCGGCCTGGCAGCGGGCGTTTTCACCAACGATCTGACGCGCGCGCACCGCGTGATCGCGCAGCTGCAGGCCGGCACCTGCTGGATCAATCACTACAACATCACCCCGGTCGAGCTGCCGTTCGGCGGCGTCAAGATGTCGGGTCTCGGGCGCGAGAACGGCCGCGCCGCCATCGAGCATTACACGCAGCTGAAGAGCGTTTATGTCGCCATGGGCGACGTCGACGCTCCTTACTAGACGTGGAGACCGCCGACTACGTGATCGTCGGGGCCGGCTCCGCGGGCTGCGTGCTGGCGGATCATCTCACCGAGGACGGCAAGGACAACGTACTGCTGCTCGAGTACGGCGGCTCGGACCGCTCGCCGTGGATCCAGATGCCCAGCGCGCTGTCGATCCCCATGAACATGGCGCGCTACGACTGGCGCTACTACACCGAGCCGGAGCCGCACCTGAATGGCCGCCGGCTGCATACCCCGCGCGGCAAGGTGCTCGGCGGTTCTTCCTCGATCAACGGGCTGGTGTACATGCGCGGCAATCCGTTCGACTTCGATCGCTGGGAGGCCGAAGGCGCCACCGGCTGGGGCTATCAGGATGTGTTGCCGTACTTCAAGCGCGCGGAACGCCGTGCCGAGGGGAGCGATGACTACCGCGGCGGCGACGGTCCGCTCGCGACACGCCGCGGGCTTCTCACCAACCCGCTGCACGCGTCCTGGCTGGAGGCGGGGCGGCAGGCCGGCTACGCGCTGACCGCCGACATGAACGGCTTTCAGCAGGAAGGCTTCGGGCACCTGGACATGACCGTGGCGGGTGGCCGGCGCTGCAGCGCCGCGAATGCCTACCTGCGCCCGGCGATGCGCCGGGCCAACCTGACGGTGCGCACGCACGCGCTCGCCACCCGCGTACTGCTCGAGGGGCGGCGGGCGGTCGGTGTGCGTTATCGGCGCGGCGGTGTCTTTCACGAGGTGCGCGCGCGGCGCGAGGTGATCCTGTGCGCGGGCCCGATCAACTCGCCCCAGCTGCTGATGCTGTCGGGCATCGGCCCGCAGCACGAGCTCGCCGCCCACGGCATCGACGTGGTGCGCGCGTTGCCGGGCGTGGGCGAGAACCTGCAGGATCACCTGGAGTTCTACTTTCAGGTCGCCTGCCGCGAGCCCATCACCCTGTATTCACAGATATCGCTCGTGCGCCGCGCGCTCATCGGCGCGCGCTGGCTCCTCACCAAGGATGGTCTCGGCGCCAGCAATCATTTCGAGAGCGGCGGCTTCATCCGCAGCCGCGCCGGCGTGCGCTACCCGGACATCCAGTTTCATTTCCTGCCGCTGGCGGTGAACTACGACGGTTCAGCGCTGGCGCGCGAGCACGGCTTTCAGGCGCACGTCGGGCCCATGCGCTCGCGCAGCCAGGGGTGGGTGCGCCTGCGGTCCGCCATGCCGCTCGAGCAGCCCCGGATCTGCTTCAACTACATGTCCCGATCCGAGGACTGGGAGGAGATGCGCGCCTGCGTGCGGCTCACGCGCGAGATCTTCGCGCAGCCGGCTTTCGATCGCTTTCGCGGCCGCGAGATCCAGCCGGGAGCGGGGGTTGAGAGCGACGAGCAGATCGACGCCTTCATCCGCGAGAAAGCCGAGACCGCCTTCCACCCCTCGTGCACCTGCAAGATGGGTAGCCTCACCGACCCCAAAGCGGTGGTCGACCCGCAGGCGCGCGTCATCGGCGTCGAGGCGCTGCGGGTGGTCGACTCTTCGATCATGCCGTCCATCACCACCGGAAATCTCAACGCGCCCACCATCATGCTGGCGGAAAAGGCCGCCGATCACATTCGCGGCGCAGCGCTGCTGCCCAGGGCGGCGGTTCCGTACTACACCGCGCCGCGCTGGCAGAGTGTCCAGCGATGATCGGGTGGCTGAAGCCGGCGCCGTTTGCCGCTCCGCTGCCCCTCGAAGAGGTGGATCCGGCCTATCGGCGGCTGCGCCGGCGGGTGTTCGCCGGGATCTTCATCGGCTACGCGGGCTACTACCTGGTGCGCAACAACCTCGCCCTCGCCATGCCCGACATCCTGCGCGAGCACCCGCAGTATTCCAAGGCGGCGCTCGGCAGTGCGCTCACCGGGCTGTCCATTGCCTACGGTGTGTCGAAGTTCCTGATGGGGTCGGTCTCCGACCGCAGCAACCCGCGCTACTTCATGCCCCTCGGCCTGCTGCTGTCGAGTGCGATCATGGCGGCGTTCGGCCTCATCCCGGCGCTGTACGCCTCGTTGTGGGTCATCGCCGCCACCCAGGTGCTGAACGGCTGGGTGCAGGGCATGGGATGGCCGCCGTGCGGCAAGACCATGGTGCACTGGTTCAGCACCAAAGAGCGCGGGCTCACGGTGTCGGTATGGAATACCGCGCACAACATCGGCGGGGCGCTGGTGGCGAGTCTGGCGTTCCTCGGCGTGCTGCTGTTCCACGATTGGCACGCCAAGTTTTACTTCAACGCATTCATCGCCGCGGCGGTGGCGGTGGGCGTGTACTTCCTGCTGCAGGACACGCCGCAGTCGCGCGGGTTGCCGCCGGTGGAGCAGTACCGCAACGACTACCCGAGCGGCTACAGCGAAGCGGATGAGCGCACGCTCGGTTTCCGCGAGATCCTGTTCGGCTGTGTGCTGCGCAACCGCTACCTGTGGGCGATCGCGGTGGCCAACGCCTTCTGCTACTTCGTGCGCTACGGCGTGGAGAACTGGATTCCGACCTATCTCGAGACCGCCAAGGGCTTCTCGTTCAAGGAGTCGAGCATCGGCTGGTCGCTGTACGAGTGGGCGGCGATTCCCGGAACCATCGCCTGCGGCTGGATCTCGGACAAGTGGTTCAAGGGCAAGCGTGCGCCGGCGACCATGCTGTTCATGGCGCTGACGCTGGGCGCCGTCGTCGTCTACTGGCTCAACGGCAAGGGTCCGCTATGGATCGATTATGCCGCGCTCATTGCGATCGGCTTCCTCATCTACGGCCCGATCATGATCATCGGCCTGCATTCGCTGGATCTGGTGCCGAAGAAAGCCGCCGGCACGGCGGCGGGCTTTACCGGTTTCTTCGGCTACGTGTTCGGCTCGGCCATCTCCGGGACCGGCGTCGGCTGGATCGCCGACCGTTGGGGATGGGGTGGCGTATTCACGACCATGGTCGCGTGCTGCCTGCTGACGATCTGCTTCAGCGCGCTCACCCTCGGCCACCAGACGCACAGCGCAGGCCGCTTTGCGGCCGGGTCGGCAGCGGTGCGCTAGTCGCGATAGCGCGTGAGCGCATCGCCGAGGACCTCGCGTAGGCGTCCCAGCCAGGGTTCGTAGTGACGCCATTGATCCAATCCCTCGCGATAGATCGGCTGGCGGACCTGCTCTGAACTCGCGGTACGCACGCTGCGCTCGGTCTTGTGGAACTCCACGCAGGCGGGTTCGAACTCGAGCTCGCAATGCTCGAGTAAGCGGCGAACATTGCCCTCCAGGTCATCCACCACCTCCTCGTGCTGCACACGCAGCACGCGCCCAGGCAGCACGGCATCCCAGTGTCGCATTAGCTCCAGGTAGGTACGGTAGTAGCGCGCGATGTCTTCGATGCTGTAGGTAAATTCCTGGCCGTGCGCGAACAGCTGCTTGAGGTTACCGAAGGAACAGGCCATCGGCTCGCGCCGCGCGTCGATGATCGTGGCGTTGGGTAACATCAGGTGGATGAGTCCGACGTGCCGGAAGTTGTTCGGCATCTTGTCGATGAAACGCGCCTTGCCGCTCCGGTAGATACGTGTGTCGCTCAGATACTTCTCACCGAGGCGGCGAAAATCCACGCCACTCATCCCGCCGAGCACCGCCGGATAACGCGGGTTGTCGGGGTCCGGGTCTCGACCCTTCAGATCCGCTACGATGCGGGGGATATCGGCGAGCTCGTGAGTGCCTTCGACCGCGGAGTGTGACGCGAGGATCTGCTCGATCAGGGTCGAGCCGGAGCGCGGCAGACCCACGATGAATATCGGGTCAGCGGCGCGCGCGCCGCAGCCCTTATGGCGAGCGAAAGCATCACGGGTACAGACTTCGATCTGCAGGCGTGTGTTGAGTTCGAAGACTTCCGGTCGGTACCGGCTTTCGGAGCGTTTGAGTGCGTTGCCGCGTGCGTAGTACTCGAAGGACTGTGCATATTGCTGCCGGTCCTCGAGCGCCTTGCCGAGCGCAAAGCACAGATGATAGCGGTCAACCACAGAGGTCGTCGCCGCGGACTCCGCGGCACGCATCCGTTCCAACTCCCCGTCTTCGAACCGGTAGGTCTTCAGGTTCGCGAGGCTCCACCAGGCGTCGCCGTAACCGCTGCGAGCGGCCGCCGCCGTGTGATACTCGGCGATGGCCTCCGCGCGCCGCCCGAGCGTCTTGAGCGAGTGAGCGATCGACAGATGCAGATCAGCCGGCTGCGTGGCGCCGGCCAATAGCTCCCGGTACAGCTCGATGGCACGTTCGTGCAGGCCAAGACCCACACACGCCAGCGCATAGAGCGTGCGGTAGCTACGATTGGCGCGATCCACGGCGAGCAGCTTCTCGGCCTGCTCCTGAGCCTGTCGGTACAGGTGGCGGTCGATCAGGACCTGCGCATAGTCGAGCCGGGCGGCGTGATACTCGGGCGCCAGATCGAGCACTGCCTCGAGCAACAGTTGCGCATCGTCGAGTACCTCGCGCGCGATGCCGAGGCGCGCGAGCAGCCGCATGGCCTCGACGTGGTGACCGTGTCTGATCAGGAACGCGCGGATGAGCTGCTCGGACTCCGCCAGCTCACCCTCCCAGAACAGCGCGCTCGCAGTCACCACCTCGGGCGGCAGCTTTTTCAGCGTCGCGACGTGCGCGGCCGCCTGTGCGGCGTTCGCAGCCTGGCCGGTCATCCGGTACAGGCCTTCGAGCATGCTCCAGCTGGCCGGCAGGGCGGGATTCATGTTCACGCCGTGCAGAAAGGCGTCGATTGCCTGGGGTGCTTGCTTCAGCACCACGTAGCAATGACCGCGCTCCTGGTACAGGCGGCTGAAGCGCGGATGCAGTTGCTCAAGTTGGGCGAGCGTGGCAAGCGCCGCGTGGATGTCGCCGAGCAGACGTTGCGCCTGCGCGCGCAGATACAGGACGTCGCGATTCTCGGGCACCGCGACCAACAGTGTGTCAGCGGCGCTTAAGCCTTCCGCGAAGCGCCGTTCGCTTACGAGTCGGCGTATCCGCCGAACCTCGAGTTCCACCGCCGAGGGATGCTCCATAGACGAACGATATCACCGCATTTGTCCGTTTGGCCGAGCTCAGAATTTGTAGCCGACCGAGGCGCCGAGGACCCGTGGCCGCAGCGGCGTCTGCGCGACGATGAACTGGTCGGTACTGACGAAGACGCTGGCGTTCGAATTGCTGACGTTCTCACCGTACACGTTCACCCACCAGGCATCCTTCGCGACGCCGAAGGACGCGTCGTAGGTGGTGTAAGCGGGATTCTCGAACCGCAACCTGCCGGTACTGACCGCTCCGGCTTGCGCGAACGTGGGATTCGAGCCCGCCTGCGTGAACGAATGGCCACTGTGGCTGGCGCCGACCTGAACGAACGGGGTGTAGCCGGCGATGGTCCACTCGTAGCGCGCGCGCAGGCTGAATTGCAGCGGCGGCGCATCGGCGCTCGGCGCGTCGATGGGGCCGAACGGGTTGACGACCGGCGCGCAATTGGCGCCAAAGGAATTGCAGGCAAACGTGATCTGCTTGCCGAAGTCCGGGCTGGCTGGATTGTTGTTGAACAGAATCGGCGAATTCGTCTGCCTGCTCTGGTTCCAGGACGCCGCACCCTGCAGGGTCAGCCCATCCACGACCCGGGCCACCAACGATGTCTCGAAACCCTTGATGAGGAAGTTCTGGCCGTTAGCGTTGTAGAAAATGTTGCCGACCACACCGGGGTCGAAGAAGGCAACCTGAACGTTGTCCCAGTTCTCCCGATACACGGCCCCGTTCCATTGCAGGCGATGGTTCAAGAATTCCGTCTTCCAGCCGATTTCATTGTTCGTCAACTTGTCCGATGAGTACGACGTGGGGATGAAGTACTGCGGCACCAGACCCGGGGTGAAGGCATGCGGCGAATTGCCGTTCTGGTTGAAGCCGCCGGGGCGAAAACCCTGCGAGAACGTGTAATACACCATCACATCGGGTGTGATGTGCCAGGTCAGGTTCCCGCGGCTCTTGAAGCCGGACTCGGTGTCGGCGAGCCTCGGGTTGTTCAGGTTATAGCTGAAGTAGGGGCTGGCAGGTAGGGCAACATGGCATCCGGTGGCCGGCGCGCCGCCCTGGAAGCAACCGAAACTCGCCGAGACGCTGCCCGCCGAGTAGTTGTCGAAGCGGAAATGACGCGTGCCCGCAGTGGCCGTCAACACCTTCGGAATCAGATCGTAGTCGACCGACACGAAGAAAGCCGTCTGCTTGGTCGTGCGCACCGTGTCCTGATAGAAGGAGGTGGGCGCGGGATGAATGCCGGGATTCACGACGGTCGTACCGGGAATCGTGCCGATGTCCGCAAAGCAGCCGTTGTTGCCCGGCGTACCCGGCGCGCCATTCGACGTACACGAAGGAACGGTCTTGTAACCCCAGCCGGTCTGGTCATACAGGGTGTTGTTCTCCCAGAATGCACCGGCGATCGCGCGGAAACGCCACTCGTCCGGGGTGCTCAGGCGCAATTCGTGCTGCTGGTGCGTGTTGCGCTCGACCGAGTGCCAGGTGGCACTCGGGGAGAAGCAGGTGGACGTGAGGGTTGCGTTATAGCCCGTTCCCGGACCGTAGCACTGGTAGTAATCCGCATACACGCCACGCGCGTAGTTCGTGTAGTCGCCGGTTTGCTCCACGTTGCGCACGAGGTAGCCGCCGGTATACACGGCTTTCAAATCGCCGAACTTGCCATTCACCGTCCACGCGGTGCTCTCGAACTTGTCCTTGTCGTAGGCGCTGTTGAACAGCGTGACTTCGAGCGGCGACAGGGCCGCGCCATCCGAGGCATTGGGCTGCTGGTAGAACACGCCGCGCGAGTCCATGTTCTGGTATGACTGGGTGATCAGCGCGTCCCAGTCATCGTTGAACTTGTACTTTACTTCGGCGCGTATTCCCTGATAGGTCACCGGGTTGATGGCTCTGGCAGCCAAGCTGAAGTTATTGGCGGTGGGGCTACCCGGCGGTACGCAAAAGCCGTTGTTCGGTTGGCCGTCCGGGCATTGTCCGTTGACCGCCGGAAAGTTCGCATAGTGGATGCCGATATCGGTGTTGTGGCGCGTGAACGTCGCCGGCACGTTGTCGATGTAGCCGCCACGCCTGTCGTTGTAGATCACCGCGCGCACGGCCATGGTGTTGGCGATCAGCGGGAGGTTCACCATCGCCGTCAGGTCGGTATTGGGATTGCCGTGAGCGGTCACTCCGTAGCCGGCCTTGACGTTCGCCTCGGTCACGTCGAGCTTCGGCTCGTTCGTGATGTAACGGATCACGCCGGCCTCGGCGCCGGCACCGAACAGCGTGCCCTGCGGACCCTCCAGAACCTCGATCCGATTGAGATCGGCTGCATAGATGTCGAGGTTGCGATTCGGGAGCTGACCGGATTGGTTATCCAGGTAAATTGCGACGTTGGGCCACAAGCCCGTCGAAGCGCTGCCCTGGCTCGGCTGTGAGCCGGCGCTTAAGCCCCGCATGAATACCTCGTTCTGGCCCGGTCCGTTGTTCGCCGTCGTAACGTTCGGCAGATACTTGATGTAGTCGTCGAGTGTCGAGACGTTGAGTTGCTGCAGCGTCTGTTCGGTCAACGCCTGCATCGAGATCGGCACGTCTTGTATGTTCTGCGTGCGGCGCTGCGCGGTGACGGTGATTTCTTCGAGCGCTCCGGTACCCGCTTCGGCACCGCCGGCCGCCGGCTCGGCCCCGTACGCTACAGAGGACGAGCCTCCCAGGATGGCCGCTACCGCATATGAGATCTTCGAATTCATTGCTTGATCCCTTTAGAAACCCGAGGGCCGAGGGCGCGAGCGCGCCCCTGCAGCTACTCGAAAACCCGTGCCCGCGCGGCATTGCCGTTGACGGCACGCTGCGGCTGCAGGCGCCGTGTGGAAGGCGACAGGCCGTAGGCGTCCTTGAACTGGCGGGAAAAGTGCGCGCAGTCCGCGAAGCCCGCCTCGTTGGCGATGTCGGTGACCGAGCGGTCGGTGTTCTCGATCAGCCAGTTGGCGTAGCGCATGCGCAACTGGCGGTACAGCGAGGCCGGCCCCATGCCGACGTGCTGCTGGCACAAGCGCTCGAGCTGACGCGCCGACAGGCCGAGCTCCGCCGCCACGGCGGCGACCGCGATGGGGCGCGCGAGGTTCTGCTCCATGAGCAGCAGCGCGCGCCGCACACGCGGCTCGGATACGGTTTCGGAGAGCGGCGGGTGCGGCTGGGAATCGCTGCCCGAGCGCGGCCGGTCGAACAGCAGCACCTGGCTCGCTTTCTGTGCGACCGC
>Ga0137413_10000013_pt1 | contig 44278 bp, 72 predicted proteins | sample CZODoug2_1_16fun_FD_108280 | JGI IMG/M metagenome (GOLD analysis project Ga0137413, IMG submission 108280) | Vadose zone soil fungal communities from Angelo Coast Range Reserve, California, USA - CZODoug2_1_16fungal (Illumina Assembly) | ecosystem: Environmental > Terrestrial > Soil > Vadose... | reverse complement strand
GGCGAAGTCGTAGGTCCGCATCGAGTCGATCAAGGATCGAACGAGGCCCTTATCGCGATCTGAAGCCGGGTTGACCGTGTAGCCAAGACGGTGGATACAGGGCTCATCCACGACCTGGCCTTTTGCATCGGTCAGCGGATAACCCTCTTCAGGGAAGATCTGTTTACCGGCGGCCGCGAAGACCCGGCGTCCCTGTGGGTGCTTGGCAGAGGGCCGTTCCAGGAACTCGGTGATCATGCAGAGATTTGAGGATTCCGCTTTTTTCAGCTTGCCTTCCAGTTCTGCGTTGGCGGGCAGTTTGCCGCCCAGGAAGCCTGGTTCTGCTTCAACGGCGTCTATCGGCCGAGCGTGTTCTATCGCCCACCAGCGGCTCTCCTCAAAGTCCACGCCTGGCTCCCACATCACTTCCAGACCATTCCAGACGCCGATCCGCACGTCCCCTATGCCTACGTGCTCAGGCTCTCCTTCTGGGTCCATCTGCACGTCTACGTAGGGACCTATCGAGGAATCCCAGTAGGCCATGATGAAGCCCTCTTCGGTGACCAGAGCGTTCCAGACAAGCTTCTGCGTAGCCCGCTTGATCCGCCAGAGTTCGTAACCGGCGTAGGCGATCTTTTTGGCGATCTGGGCCGCCGTGTAATCCTCCGGATCGTTGGTCGAAGGGTTGACTTCGTAGCCGGGAACGCGCTGGGTGGCGGCGGAGACCTTGGATTGGACCATCGGACCGATCAGGTCGTGAGAGCGCCTGACGCGGTGGTCGGCCTTTTTACCGCCGAGAAGCTGGGTGAGGGTGGCCAGGTGTTTGACCGACATCCCGTCTTCGGCCAAGAAACCGTAGTGTTTACCGTCCGCGAACTCAACGGCGAGGCGGCGTTGTGGCTTCAGTTCTTCGAGGCGTGATTTGCCGCGCGTGATCCGTTCCTGCACGTCCTTCGGAATCGGCATGGCAGCAGGACGCAGGGCGTCTAGGGCCTGTTCTGCCTTCTGTTCGACGCGATCTAGAACAGCCACCTAGAACCCTTCGTGGTAGAATGTGGACATAATGAAACACCAAGGCCATCTCAAGCGAATCGAATATCTTCTCGGCAAGCGAAGGATATATAGCCACGTAAATGAGCTACGAGCGACGCTCCTAGACGAGTTGCACGGCACGGCTCGCTACGGCCATGCGATAGATCAAGCGCGACTGATCGGTGCTATCGAACGCTACGACAGATCGCGTCAACGCTAGTCCGGTACCGCTCCTTCTCGCTCCAGCCGTAGCTTCTCGTAAGCCTGATCGTCGTCCAGGGCGATAGGAGCTACTGGCTGCACATCTTCCGCCAGCTTGCGCCCGTCTAGGGCCACGGCCGTTTCGGGGCTCTGAATCCTTTGAACAAGTTCCTTGCGCTCCTGGGACCAGTTGTTGCGCTCCCAGGCGTGGAAGGCCAGCTCTACGACGCAGACGAGGAACAGGAAACCTAGGGCCAGCTCCACTAGAGCACCGTATAGCTGGTCTTGAAAGCTTCGATCGTGCCTTCGACTTTTTTCCATTCCCATTTAATCCCAGCGCCGAGGACGAAGCAAAAGGACTGAGCCGTGATACCCGTATTGGCAGCGCTGATGACCGCTTCAGCGATGGTCGTTCCCCCGACGATGATTTTCACCTTGGTCCGAGTCAAGGTTGCGCCTTCGAACATTCCGGTTACAATCGCCGCCTTATTGGCGTTCGCTTCAAATTCGGTCGCTTCCGCACGCGTAGTTAGGGCACCCGGTGCTTCAAGGGTCAACAACTTGCGCTGGACAGCGATTGCCAGCTTCGGTTCTGATACCGCTTCGGCTTTGATCTTTCCCGTCGATACCGCTTCGGTTTTCAGCTTGCCTTCTGCGACCGCTTCACCTTTGAGGTTGGCTTCTTCGATAACACCAGTGCCAACCGTCGGATTAGGATAGGTGCCGGTTAGCGAGCCCCCAGCCGCACCGGAGGGCTGAGAGATGCTCCAGCCACCGACTTGGACCCACTTACCCGTGATGGTCTTCCAGTAGAAGGTCCCGGTACTGCGTTCGCCGTTGCCGGGGGCACTGAAGGCCGGTCCCTGGAACTGGTTACCGAGGGTCACGGCTCCTAGAGTCCCGCCAGAGCCATTTTCGATTTCCAGTGTAACGCGGCGCCCGCTGAAAGATTGTTCAGGATTGGCAACCGTGAAAGCTTCAGTTGTGGTCGCTTTAACCTGATAGATCTCAGCCAACCAGCCTTCAAGTTTTACTTCTGCGCCGAAGGTTGCGGAGCGGACGAGACCGCCACCGTCGTCTTTGCCACCCCGTGGTCGCAGGAGAGCTGTCGTGCCACTTCCGACATTGAAATCGGCGGTCGTGTTGCCGCTGCAGGTGTTAGGGCCAACCTGGGCGTTGAGGACGGCGCCAGAGGCAGTTATCCCATATTCAGCGTTGGAATCGCAGATGTTACCCGTGACCTGTGAATGTTCCCCCGCCGTGTAGAGCCTGATCCCGGAGCCACCATTGGAGATGCAGCTATTGCCGCTGAGGGTGCATTCGTTGCCGTTGACTTGAATCCCGTTTTTAGCAGCTCCGGTGGTATTGACGTTACAGCGATTGCCAGTCACGATACACCCAGCCTGCGTTATGGAAATGCCGCAGTTATTCCCTTCACAGGTATTGCCGACTACCGTCGCGGCGGCATTGACCTCGATCCCATGGCCGCCTTCGAATTCTCCAACGTTGTTTCCCTTGGAAGTATTGCCAAGGATGGAAGTGCCAAGAACAGCAGTGTTGACGAAGATGCCATTCTCGTAGTTGCCTTGGCATCGGTTGCCGCAGATCAGGCCGCTTTCATTGCCCGAGGCCGAAGAGACGCTGATCCCCCGGCCAGAGATCGCATTGGGTTTCGCTTTTGCGCCGTTGCCAATGCAATGGTTACCAAAGATTTCAGGCCCTTCAGTTCCCGTAGAGGCATAGCGAATCCCATGCGTGCCATTTGCATTGCAGCGGTTGCGCATAATCCGGGCACGCTGGCCTTTTTCGATGTTGATTCCGGCCTGGGCAAACGCCGTACCGTCTCCATTTTCGGTGCACCAGTTGCGGTCGATAAAGACGTCGTCGGCGAGAGACTGAATTCCGGCGCCAGTCGCGCCCGACACCTTGCAACGAAAGACTTCTGCCGAAGAAGCAGCTTCTGCGATCAGGATGCCGCGTTTACCGGTGACCCGGGCACCCAATTGTTCGCACTTGGAGCTTTCCCCGGCCAGTTCAATGGCAGTTTCCTGGGCAGATTCGACAATCGAAGCATTTCTGCTCGCCCCAAACAATGTCACGCCGGCTGGAATCACCAGCTTTTTGGAGACTTTGTAGGTACCGGGAGGAAGATAAACCGAAGCCTGGACAGGTTCGGCAGCAGCGAACGCTTCTTCAAAGGCTTTTACGTTGACGGCTTCTGTCGCTGAGGTTGCACCACCGAAGTAGCCCACATTGTAGGCGGCGACCATTTTTTCTTCGAGGCCTCCGATGCTGGGGGGATTCCGAAGGGTGCTCATGCTCAGATCTCACCGTAAGTGACGTTGGATTCGCCTTCGGCGGTTATCACGTGGACCGGCCCCGTAAAGCTGCCGATGTTGAAGGAGCCGGTTTCGGCCTTCATGAAAGGCCCTTCTTTCGCCACGGCTTCTTTGCCACCAAAGGCAAGCCAGATATTTTTAGAGCCTTCATTCGTGATTACCAATTCAATCCGATCAAGATTTTCTTTCGCAAGTTCTTTCGATTCTGTTTTGGCTGTAATTTTGCCCTTCGGTGTCTTAGCAACCGAATCGGAACCGCTCTGCTGCTGTCTCACTATTTCTTCGCCTTCTTCTTCGCAGATACCCCTGAGGCGCGCTTCGGAGACCCTAGGACGGCTGGAGCTTCAGTCGTGTAGAGAACCGTCACGTTGGCCCCATCGGGGCTGTAGAGCGCCAAGGAGGGCGTATCGCCAGCATCGTGAGTCTCGCCGGGACCAACGACCGTCGAGTTCTCCCCCTCGGTCACAATGATCGTCCCGGTCGAGACCTGGACCTCTCGCACAGGAGCCTCAAGGTTCTTGAAGTCCTGCGCTGGCATAAGAAAGCTAGGCATCTGAAGAATCCTCCTTCGTGATCCAATAAGTATCGGGCGTAGGCACTTCAGGGTCGGTCCGGATCATTGGCCCGGCTGGGCTGGCTGTTTCTGCTTGCACCCCGGCCGTGACGCCAGCTTCAAGCGATTGGCCGAAGCGCTCCTCGAAAGCCTTGATGACGTCGAGGTCGGCTGACAGCTCTCGAATCTTGTCCTCGTATCCTTCGACTCGAAGGCGCAGGGCATCTACCTCAGCGGTTGAGGTCATCCCACAGCAATCGCGAGCTGCCTCTTCCACGACCTCTTTGCGCAGGACAATTCGTGGGTCCATGCCGATGAAGTCGCGTTCGAAGTCGATGAACTCCCCATCTGCCGATCCCGTTACGAGACAGGCGTGAGGAGAGAATGGCAGTGGGGGCTTAACAATACGAGGCATGTGGTCTCCTAGTAAGATGTATCTATCGGGATTAGAACCTTCAAGCGCGGACGAACCGAGATAAGCCCTAAGCGATGGTGGAGACCCTCGGTCCGCAGGGAAACCCGTGAAGTCCAAGACTTTCTTGAAGATGTTGATTCGCTTAGCCCGCAGGATTGGGGGTTAATCGCGGTGCAAAGAGGTCTCGACGCAGACTTTGGTCCCTTTGCTGAATTGAAGTCTGCGCTCAAGGCCTGCGAAGAGAGCCCCGGCGAGACTGAGGCTGCTGAGGTTGCGCGGACGCTTGCACTTACTAAAGCAATGATCATCGAAGCACTGCTTTAGTCAAGCGAGGCATGTTGTCCTTTGGTAGAATGTGGACATGAACTCTAAGCGAGGAGGCCGGATGAGGATCAAGCCAGTCGTGTGGATCGCTGCTGTCATCGCTCTTGCAGCGTTGGTTACAGGTTGCGGTTCAGGCACCACCGAACACAAGCAGGCACGCAGGGAGGCAAGGGAAAACCAGGAACGCTTCGTGCCCTATATCCCCAAGAACGCCGTAGAGGCGGCTAACTACAACAAGGCTCAGGAACTCTACGACGATCCAGCAACGATCATCTGGTGCACGGCCTTCCCGCAGTCCAGCACGGAGCCGCTGATAACGGTGCCCGTCGCGGGGAAGCTGACAAGCTCAACCGTCTCTGCCTTCCGCAGCGAGGATGAAATAGACGGCGTAGCCCTAGAAGCCGAATCGGTCGATGGCCTCTACCACGGAACGCCGCCGCCATACCGCTACGGCTTCACGCCAGGCGGCCAATACGTCGATTTCTTCAACCTGCCGACGCTCTGCACCACGCAGCCCTTGAAGTTCCAGCGCCAGTCGGTATCTGTCAGCGTCAATAGCGGCTTGAACAGGGCGACGGGAGAAGCTGAAGCAGCACTCAAGAACGGGGACAAGAAGCAGGCGCAGGCTATCCTTGAGGGAGCGACAGGATGACGCGACCTAACGAGGACATCTGGCTCGACCGGGGAGAGAAGTGGGGTGGCCGCTTCACGCGGCATCCTGTTCTCTGGACGATAGCCATCGTTGTGGCTCTTTTCCTCGCTGCCAATTTCCTCGGCTTCTTCGGGAATTGGTTCAACGCAGGCCGAGAAATCGTCTCTCCCGCCAACGTCAAGAGCCAATACCACGCGGTTATCACCGACTGGAATGCGATGGAGGTTGCCGCCGAAAACGCCTGCAACGCCTCAAACAGCGGAAACGGGGAGCAAGGGCCGACGCTTCTAGAAGACCCTGCATTTGCCTACAAAGCCCAGTACCGGCATATCACCGTCGATTACAACGCGCGCCAGAACAACATCTTCGAGGCCGAACAAGTTGGGCCTTCAGGTTACCCGCGCGTTGCGCCAAGGCTGAGTCAAATGCAACGCCGAGTCTGCTAGCTACGTCAACTGAACCGGCCCATCGGACCTACGGGTTCGGTGGGCGGTTTGGTGGACACTGGAGGCGCGACACCGGGGTTCCACTGTTCTGGTCTGCGCTGTGCTATGCTCAAAGCCTTAGGTCTACTCAACGGTCTGTGATTACACAGATATCTCAAACAATCCGGGCCGTGGTCTTCGCGCTTAACCACGTCGAAGGAGCCATCGTCTTTGGGTTTGAGCCGGTAGCGCCGTAGCTCGCGGAGGAAGCTTGAGCAGTTTTCCCCGATCAACAGCAGCGGGTCGGACTCCCCTTCCTTGTCTCGGTGCTCCAGGCGGCGCATGACCTCGAAGTCTCCGCCCTCTTTGTCGTTGTTCGCCTTGGCCGTGGGGATGCCGGCGCGGTAATAAGCCATTCTCACCGTGTCGGGGGTCATTTCATCGCTGTTCGGGTCCTTCCTTCCGGTCAACGAATGGTTGCGGGCAGAGGGGTCGATCAGCGTGCATACGGGGGTGGCGTAGCCCCAGGCGTTGCGCTTCTCCCGGATGTGCTGCGCGGCGTTCTCAGGGATCGTGGCTTTTTCAGTCAGGTACAGCTCGTCGTAGATCAAGAAGCGGTTTTCCGGATCGATGCCTGCAAAGAGAACCGCTGTCGTGTTGTAGCCAGGGTCGATGATCTCATGAAGCTCAAGGCGCTGCACGTGATCTTTGCCCGCGTCTGAGCGCAGCCACTCGGCGTTGACGCAATGCAAGTCCTTGTCGAACATCGGGTAGACAAGGCCCTCCATGTGGAGGAACTCCCCGTCTTCCCTGGCCCGCCTGACGAGTTCCGGGAGGCCCGCCATTGCAAGATCGATCTCCTCGGGGGGAATTGCGGGATTATCCCGCACGGAGGCCCTGACAACGAGCATCTTCTCGTCCAGCCAGACATTCTTTTCGACTTCCGGCCCCTTCTGTTCTTCGAACTCATCGAAGGTCCAGCCAAGGCCCTTGAGCGGGGTGAAGGTGAAGATCTCATAGCCTCGCGACTCCATGAGCCGCATCTTGCACTCCTGGCGAATCGCCTGGCCCTTCTCGCCGTCTGGCTCCTCGTCGTAGTGGCAGAAGTCGCGCGTAACGCCGCCGAACTTGGAAACGTCCTGCTCGTAGGAGAGAATCTCCAAGAAGGAGCCGTTGCCGAAGCTCAACCGATGCTCGCGCTGGGACCACGCCGTTTCCCACGAGCCGCCCTTGAATTCAAAGCTAGGGCACCAACGCAGCAAGGTCTCCACGATGGCTTGCAGGGGGAGGCCGAAGTCCGGGACTACGATGCGGCCGCGCACCGGAGGTTCCAGGCGCTTGAAGCGTTTCAGGTGATCCGGCACCGATTCTTTGTCGATGCATTGGATGATGTCGTCTATGCCGCCCCCCGCTGTCTTCCCTGAGCGGTTCCCGCCGAAGTAGCAGCGCAGCCGAGTCTTCGCTGCGTGGAAGGCATATTGCTTCGGATGCGGTTTGTAGCCCCAAAGCGGGTTGGCTTCAAGCGCCTGCGATATCTGAGCGATTTCCTGCTGGACGGCAGGATCGCTGAGAGCAGATGGATCGGTCGCTTCAATCCGTGGGGCTGTAGTCTGATTCATGATATTATGTCCATAATTCAACGAAGGGAGAGAACGTGGATCAAGAGTTGAAGGAGAAGATCCTTCGTCTCGTAGGTGAAGCTGAGGATCAACTAGACAACATTCGGGGAGAACTACAAGTTGAAGATCTAGATCAAGCGGGCATGGCCGCTGATTACGCTGCTCAATACGCAAGCGAAGCTGCCGCCCTCATCCCCTCATGAGACGCCTTCTCAACGTTGAAGTGATCTTGGGCCTGTTCTGCGTCGTGGCCCTCTGGATCGCAGTGGCAGATCCCTTCGGCTGGGCTACCTCGGAACCGGAAAAGCCCAATTGGCACAGCGCCAGTTGCTACAAGATCCCTGAGCGCTACCACGGCGGTCTCTACTGCTCAGACGAAGAGGTCGGAGGGAATCACGGCTATGTCAACCCAGGATCGATGGAATGGGAAGTGGAATGAACCACAATGGAATGTCCCAAGACATACGGACAAGAGCCGAAAACGAAAAGGCTGGAGAGCCTCTCTGCGCCCGCTGCGGAGGAACCGGGAACGAAATCTATTCGATGTATCGGAAATGCCGAGCTTGCAGCGGAACCGGCATTTCTAAACAGCCGCTTTCCCATAGGTCCGTTCCAAAGATTTGAGAATCGCGCCCTTATCCTCCGTCACGGCTTGCTTGTCAACGTTGATCCCGGCACCTAGCTGAGCCAGCTTTTTCAGAGTCCGATGGGCTTTCTGATTCGGCGTCAGCTTGATCGGGGATTTGGAGAAACCCGGCTTGTCTCTCGTCGCGGTTGCACTCGGATTCACGGTAGCTGTCGTGCCACTCGCCGAGAGGGTCATGCCGGGGAAAGATTCTGAGGTGGCGGAGGAGAAGCCGAGCTGGAGAGCTTGCTTCTTACCGAGACCCGGAACATGGCCGACGTTGTATTGGGCCAGATAGCTGGCTGAAGGAGCATCGTGCGGACCAAGGCCCCCTTTGCCCGAATCGCCCACGCTCGTGCCCCAGTATTCGTTGCCGATCTTCATGAAGGTGTGGCCGGCGTTGTAGAAAACCGTCACGGCTCCAGGACCGGGCTTCAGAACCTCTCCCATCGACCCTGACGTGAGCGGAGTCTTGAGGATGCCCGCTTTGCTCAGGACCCAAGAGACGGCACCGGAGCAGTCAAGGCCGGATGGAGCCGATTCGATAGAACCATGACCGCCGCCCCAAACGTAAGGGACGTGGCGCTTACTAAGCGCGCCAGCAGCAGCCTTGATCGCCTTGAAGCGGGTTACGACCTTCTTCGGCGCTATCCCAACGTTCGCTTGCTTACCAACCGCCAACCCAAGGTTAAGGGCTTTTCGCTTAGTAACGGCTAGCTTGCGCTGTTGCGCTGCCTTCAGCCCTCCGTGCTCGAAGGCCCTGACGATTGCATTGGCTTCCGGCTTCACTCCATCGTAGCGGCCCCGGTACTGTTCGGCGGGACGCTGCACATTAGCCGCCAGTTCCCCGGCCGTAGCTCCGCTCTGCGCTTTAGTCTCCGAGAAAAAGCGATCCGCTCCAGCCTTGACATTGCGAGGATTCGGATAGATCGAAGCGCGTTCCTGGCGCCAACCTTGCGAGTCGGATGTCCCTCCCGACAGGTTTTCGAAGTGACTCTCGACCAACCCAGTCTCAGCGGAGGCCAAAAGCTCCTTCGGTGTTGCGTGGGCCTTCTCCCCCCGGCGCAGCACCGTCCGCGCATTACGACTAGCGGCAGACGTCAGGCCCGGGAGTGGGCCGTTCGAGCGTCGTGCCTTCGATTCAAGTCGTTTGAGAGTCCCCGTGGTCTTCCGAACAGCCGGGGTCGTCACGAAGCCCTTACGATTCGTAAGTAGTTTCCCGCTACTCGAAGCTACTCGCAGTTCCTTCAAGCTCGGCGTTCCAGCCGTCTTGGCTCCCTGGAACTTCGGAGGTTTGTAGCTCGGAGGTCTCGGCGGGGCCAGTCCTGCTTGCACCTCTGCGCTCCGACCTCCGGCTTTGGACGATATCACCGTCTTCGTCGTCATCGGGGCGTTGCGTTTGCTCAAGGACGCGATAGAAGGCTGTGGGGTCGTCTGTGTAGCCCGTTGCTGGCTTCTACGGTGGAAGGCTAGGGCCGAGGCCTGCTCGGCCTCTACGCGGCTTACACGGCGTCTGGCAGCCTGTGAGCGCTGCTTGGCTTGAACTGCGGCACGTGGAGAGGGAAACCCTGAAGTCGTAACTTTCCCCGTGGGGCTGGTCGTGACCACACGGGGGGTGGGAGCCTTGATTCGCTTTGTGCCGGCCGGAGCGCGTTTCGCGGTCGAAGTCTTTGCGCCCTTGCGTCCAACCGTGGTCGTGCCGGAAGACGTTGAATAACTGTGCTTGGTACGGAAGGGCATCGACTAACGCCTAAGGGCAACGAGCGCCCAGAAACCCTCGTCAGTCAGCGCCGAGCGATAGCACGAGTCCCAGGTCCAAAAGCCAGCTTCATAGAGTTTCTTGCTCAGCGTGGAATCAAGCAACGCGTCGGCTTCGCTATTGGGCCGAGACCGCATCGCCCGCTCTAGCGTAACGCGCACCATCCCCTTCTCACGTTCGCCGTCCCTAACCATGCTTGAGCTTCTTCCTGCGTCGCTTGACCTTGCGAACGTGCTGGACATGGGGGATCTTTGTCCCGGCCTCGTCAGCGATCCAGCGCTGCGCCCAAGCAGCTCCTTCAGCCGCTTTGGCTCGAACCAGTCTGTCTTGAGCTAGGGATCTGCTTGGCATTGGAGTCTCCTGCAAGGATTGCCGCAGCTACATGGGAGCGCGTATCGTAGTCTTGGAACAGAACGGCGAGGAGATCCTCTCGGTCGATCCTATAGCGGTCGCGTTCTTCTTCTGCAACCGTGCACTGCCTAGAGGATTCCGTCCAATGCTTACGAGCTGCCAGGTCTTCAGCATTCATCTCTGAGCCTCGACTAGTCTGCGCTTCGCCTCACGGCGAGCTTCGGCCATCGTTGGCTGCGGGGTCCCTTTCAGAAGAGAGAAATCCCCACCGCGTCCCTCGTAGAGCTGCCGCGCCAGTTCCTCCACGTCCACGGCGTTCTCAGGGTCGCCTTCGGGGTTCTCCAGCTCTTCGCGGGCTTTCGTGTTCCGAATCTTCCTAGCCTTGGTCAAACCAAGCTTCACGCGAATGTAGTCGGAGGTATTGAGATTGGCTTCCTTGGCCTTGCGGTCGATCCGCTTCTTCTCGTAGACGACCACGGGGACCTTGAGAAGCTCGTTTCGAAGTGGCTTGGCCATCAGTCTCTCCAGCCACCCTTGTCGAGCATCCAGCGCAAAGGACGGTCGAAGAGGAACTTCAGAGGCCGTTCCAAGAACGTCACGTAGATCCAAAAGAGGGTTTCTCGCATGCGGGGAGTCTAGCGCAACGTGTCCACAATTACGACCAGCTCCCAGAGACCGTCATCACGCTCACGCCACTCCCCGACGTTGCGAGACTTCCCGTTCTCATCCTCGGTCTCAATGAAACGGCCTCTCTTCGTTCCTGGGCCGGGTGGGTCGGAGCAGACAATGCGAAGCTCTTTCACTGGAGCTTCTCTTGCAGGTAGCGGCGTATGGCTCGTGCCTTGAGGATGGCGATGCGCTTTTCCTCTTCGCTCTGCCCCTTGCGGTTCTTGTTACGCCCCAGGGCTTCTTCTTGAATAAGCGCTTCTTCTAGAAGCTCTCTGGAGTTCACGTCGTTCGGTAGGTCGTCGGATTGACGATCAAGGCGTTCTCAATCTCCCGTGGCTCGATCTTCTCAAGTGGCTTGCCTTCGCGCACGAGCTTCCAATCCTCTCCTGACTTACGTCTTGCCTTAATCCCAGACCAGCGTTTCTGCTTGTCGCGATGCAGTTCCGTGTTGCGCTCATAGAGAAAGCGAAGGAAGGTCTCGCGGGATTCCGGATCTACTGCCGGTGGCTCAGCCTCTCCAGCGATCTCCGCCTCGATCTGTTTGTGCAGAGTCGCTGCCTCCTCCGGGGTGGGTACCACGTCCTCAGGTACCTCCGGGTCCGGTACCAATTCCAGGGCCGCTCGCTCCAGGTATTCGCCGAAAGCCAACCCTTGGTCCTTCGCGAAAGCTTCGATCCTTGCCTTGTTGGTACCAGTCGTCCTGAACTTGACCTGCTTCTCTTGGTTATCCATGGTACCAGCGTACCAGGTACCAGGTCTGTTGGTACCACCCGTTATTGGTTCTGGGCTTGTGCAACCGGGGCTAAAGGTGCGGGAGAACGAACCCGCCAAAGACAAAGCCTACGACTGCAAGCGTGTTGTAGAGCCAAAAAGGAAGTGTAAACATTGTGGACAGATTATAGCCTATTGCATCCCAGCTTGTGCATGACCGGCCTATAAAAGTAATAGCCACAGCGCCCACGGCCCCCACTCCCCCGCCCCCCCCTATGGCTTGCTAGAGCGGTTTGAGCTATCCGCGCCAGATCTTCGGGCGCTCCATGCGGCCACAGCGTGAGCAAGTCGCGTATGGCATGCGATCAAGGCGCAAGCTTATGCGTGCCACGTATCGGTGCTTACAGCGCTTCACAGGTACAGGATAGCCAGGTACGCAAGCGCTGTACCCAGGGCCGTAAGGACCGCGACTAGCGCAGCACAGGCGCATGGTTCAGCTACTGGACCCAGTCTCATCTGGCTCTGTAATGCGGGTTAGGGCTGGCTATGGCGCTCCTGGCACGTAGGAGGCGGGCTTCTGTCAATGGCTCTGTGACTACGTTTGCGCCGCACGTTGGGCACGGGAGTTTGGCGACCAGCAAGGGTTTGAGGCTGGCCACGACTGGATACCAGCTCCTCCCTTTGCACCAGCTACAGCTCTCTTTGCTCATGCCTAGATACCTCTCAGACGCTCTGTAAGACGTTCTAACGGCAATCGAGGTACCAGGGGTAGGAAGCTATTCATTTGGCTCTAGGAGTGGGTTAGAGAGGATTTAGATACACGAGACAGAGGATATGTGACCGAATAGCAACTCTTTAATGCTGCTCTCGCCTTCTACGTAGCTCTTGCACTATCAAGTTATCTACGGCCTTTGCCTCTGACTTCCCTTGATGCTTAGGAAGGATGAAGACTTTCTTACTTAGCTTGTGAGAGTGCGCGAGGAAGTTCTTCTGCGCGTCTGTCGGCTCGAAGTCGTTGAGATCCATGCTCAAAGCGCTTCAGAAAGGCGTTTGAGAAGAGGCCACGCGATTCTGGTAGCCCGGACTTGCGCTCGGTTGACCTCAATCAGCCTATTCCGCTCCCAGCGCAAGGAACGGCATTCGCGCAGTAGCTTCGCGCGTCTTTCTCTCTCCTCACTCATAGCCTCAATCCTACCAGCAAACCGCTCTGTGTTTGCTTTTCCTTGGTCTAGGGTCTACAGTGTGTAGAAGACGATAACTAGCGAGGAGGACAAAATGCGCTATCAAGTTGAACTAGGCCCACTAGGCTTCGTCGTGCGCGACACAAAGACTGGAAAGCCCATGCTTGCGCCTCAAAGCGCGCTAGGCGCACGAAGCGACGGCTTGTTCTCAGGCCGTCCGCAAGCTCGTCTCTACGCGGAATCCCTCAACCATGCTTGACCAACGCTCGCTGGCCGAGAAGAGCGCCGACCTGGAGCTTGAGATCGTTCGTGAAGAACTGCGGATCGACGGAGAAGAGCTTGAAAAGGAAGACCTTTCAGAGGTTGAAATCCTCGGAGCCTTCTGCGAACAGCTCGAAGAACGGCTCGCTCATCTGTACCGCGAGCTTTACGAGATCGGAGAAGACTAATGCTCAAGGTCAAAAACCACATGCAAGCTGACGCGCTACGAGACATTCTCAAGCACGAGTCAGCGCCGATGGAGATCGCCACGAAGAGTTTGGATGGGACAATCGTTGTCTCGCTCCCGAAAGCCAATCGCGTGATGTTTATCGGCTCAGACGGAAACGTCAGTGGCTAGACACCAACGTTTCTCGCAAAGCCTCTACAGAGCGTTCTAAGACCAAGAAAGGACAAGACAGTGCCTGACACTCAGAAGACAACAAAAGGCGTTAGGGAGGCTCCTACGGCTTCTCAAGCACATCTCCACGTGTGGGGACCCGTTAAGCATGTGAAGGCTGGGGATTCGAGCAAGAGCTTCGGCGTGCGCGCTTGTGAGTGCGGAGCGCTCGCCAACGTCAGCGGGGCCACCGCTTACGTGCCGGCCACCACAGAGCCTCGTTACACCGTCGAGCTGACGACTGAGGGGTGGCAGATCCGAGACAACAGCGCGGGCTTTAAGCGGGGAGGCGTTACGGGGCAAGCTCTGCTCATCCACGTCTTTGGCTCGAAGAAAGGCGCTGAAGACGAAGCGCGCCACATGAACCGATGACTCGCTCGGATGCTCTAGGCATCCTTCTCGGAGTCTGCGTGATCTTCGTCCTGGTTCATTGGATATGAAGACATGGCGAAACTGGTTCCTAGGGGCGTGGGGCTACGGAAACGTCGTAGCCATCCTCGCCGGGACCGGAGTGCACTTGACTGCCCTGTTGCTAGTTGGCCTTTGGTCAAGCGCGATGCTGATTCAACTCTGCGTCACCTTGAAGGAAGAAGATTCATGAGCGAGGAGCCCACCGCTGAGAAGATCAGGGCCGAACTGAGCCGTATCGGCTACGAGAAGGTCAAGGCTCGCGGTGCGAAGAACAAGAACGCTGTTGAACTCAGGCAATGGCTGCTTGAGGCTCGGCACAACCCAGAGGTATCGATGAACGAAGCGATCAAGCTGGCTGGGACGTATTGGTCCGTTGCCAAACACCTAGGGCTACTGGAGGAGAAATGACGTTTGAGCCAAAGCGCAAAATCGCCTACAACATCGCTGGAGAGCCTTGGGGCGAGTCATGGCTACTAACGACTGAGGAAGCGCGGATTGCGCTCTACGCTCTTGGCGCTATGTCCTACTACGACGAGGATGCGGCAGCGCTCTGGGCAGCCCTCCTCGATGGAGTGTTAGCCGGCTGAGTCCTCAATCTCCTCGGCGTCGTCTCCAAAGAAACGCGTCTCGGCTCCGTAGTAAGGCGGTTCACCTACGTTGATCGAACCGTCTGGGTACTTCCGCGTCAGCTTGTCGAAGCCACCTTCAAGAGCGCAGAGACACAGATGGGGACCATCGTGGCCACGCTCTAGCTCACAGCCGTGGGAGTTCCAATAGACGCGGCAGGGCTTCACTCCGCGATCTCCTCGGCTTCGCCCTCAAGCTCTTCTCCAGGCCAAACCACGCGGATGCCCTTGTTGGCCAGGTTGGCGATGTTCTGCGTGATGTTGACCTGAACCGTAGGCGTCTGCTCTCCATCGAGCTGCTGGCCCTTGTCGGTATGGATCGCTGAGCCTAGGCCGGCTTTGCCCTTCAGAGTCAGTTCAGCCTCAGGCTTAAGCTCTCCGGCCTCAAGTTTGGCTTGTAGGCGGGTGGTGACCTGTTCCTCAAGCTCCAGGTCCCTGATGGCCGCTGCGTGGTGTTTGTCAGCGAGGAATTCTTTAACGTCCTGAGCCCGCTTGACGCGGGCTGCGCGGTACTTGTCGGGGTGCTCGATACGTGCCCAGCGTTTGAGGCGCGCCACGGTGGCCGGGAAGCCTTCCAGCTTGAGCTGACGTTCAGTAGCAGCGAGGTTACCTGCGTTAAGGGCCAAGGACTCCATTGCATGATCGACCTCGGGGCCAGTGAAGTTGCGCTGCATGGTCGTGTTCATGCGTCCACTGCCAATTGCAATGCGAGGAGGTACGTCCCCCACGCACCGTCCAACTCATCGCCTATAGCTGAGTGGAACACAGGCCACTCCCAACTGGCGTCAACGAGCCAGCGCTTACGTTCTACCCAAGGTGGAACCGATAGATCTCTCATGGCCACGATCCTATCTCAAACTTTCCCTTTCCCAAACTTTCCTCGACATGATTAGTAAAAGCAACTCGATATGCTCAGCCTCGGTTAGTTTACGGACCCTGGGAGTTGCAGATTTCAGCCTTAGCGGGGGGATGGCTGCCGCTCGGGCAAGGTCGCCAATGATGGACCATGAGGTTTTCATACCACGATCCTATCGCAGGACGTGGACACAAGGCAAGAGAAACGGAATCCCCACCGAAACCGTTGGGCCAAGACGCCTCTTTGGTTGCCCAGGCGTGTCCTAGCTCCCACTCACTCAGGAACGCGCCCGAGAGTCGGACCATTGTATCGAAAACTCCACCGCTCGCGGATCAACGGCGAGGAGGCTCTACGAGCGGTGGCATTGCGGGAGAGAACCGCAAACATATGAGTCGGGGAAGAACGGACGACTCATCAAGACGGACGTTGTGGCGCTTCCGTTTGGACCTACGCGCGATAGCGGTCGAGAGCTTCCCTGCGACAACGCCAAGGCAGATTCTACTGGAAATTGAGGCAATGCACCCAACTGCCGGGTGCCCCCAGCTTCCAAGAGCCCTGAACAAGCAACTCCCCCTCGCTATTGGTTATTCACGAGGATGCGCGATCTTATGGCGCTCCAGCTAGTGCAGAAACATAGCAGTTCGGTCAAGCCGAGGGGACTAGAAGTGCTAGCAACTGGTCGCGAACCTTGATCGCATCTTGCAGGTGGCGCTCCGTAGCGGCACTGGGAGGCAGTATGTCTGCGCCCTCCGCAATCAAGCCTTTGAATACGTCGCCGGGAAGCGTCAACGTAGGGGGTATAGAAGCAGCGGCTTCCTCCAGCTTCTCCCATTCCCAGATGTCTCCTGCCTTCATCCGAAGCAGCACAGCGCCATTAAACGTCTCTTGGCGAATCCAAACATCGATCAGATCCGTGCCTGGACGCCATTGCGTTACGACCTTCATCCGTTTGGCCCTAGCGGGGAATCGGGCTGTATCGCACCCAGGAGACTCATCTGGTCTTTCTTACGACGCTTCGCTCCCGCTGCCGGATGAGCTATCAGCTTAATCCGTTCGTCTTCCTGACCATCGCGGTAGACATCGACCTCGTAACCTCTGGCTCGCAGGTCCATTGCTATTGCTGGCAAACTTGCCCAGCCGTTTTCATGGAAGACCTCGGCTAGAACGCCGTCTGCTTTGCTCTCGGCCGTATTCAGGAGTTTCACGACCCCTGAAACGTTGGTTAGCTCTTTCGTCAGAGCCTGCGGGACCCAGCCGCCTGCTCCATCGTCCTTGTAGGGCTTATGGAGCGGCATCTACGAATTCGACCTCGTCTATCGTCCAGCTCAAACGCTTCTCTAGGTATGGAAGATCCACGTCCTTATCCATCGCATCCATATCGCCCAGCGCGTTCAGCACCGCTACGGCAGCCTCAACGAGATCCTTAACCTCTCGGGTCATACTCCATCACCGAACTCCTTACGGAGGCTCTGACAGGCGGAAATCGAAGACTTCAGGTTGCTCATCCAGAGCTTAAGCGCGTCTATGCGAGCCTTCTTAGACTGATACTCGCCCCAGCGGAGCGGATCTTTGGCTCTGACGCGCCTCTCTGCCATCGCCTCACGGATATCGGCGGGTGGTGGCTTGCGCTCGTGTTCTATCGCGTCATCCCAAATCGAGAGCTTCTCTTCGTCCACAGCGATCTTGTAGACAATCCCGATCCCTTTGTCTCCGTAGAACTCGTTAGCCAATTGGCTCAGCTCGAAGGCCGCTGCGTGCATGCCCCTACCCGCCTGGTCTAGATCTTCGATGACTTTCTGGCCAGAACGAGGTTCATACGGCTTCTCATCGGAATTTGCATTCACTCTCCACCAATTTCCCAAGGCCAGAAGTCCTTGGCCTCAATAGCCTCCCCTTGGCGGAAGAACGCGACAGAATCCCATACAGGCTTCTCTTTGTCAGAAATCGTGATCTGCTCAACCCGACACTTGCCAATCCAACGGGACACCATCCTCGCCACTTCCTCGGCTTGTTCCCGGTGCGCGAATTGAGGACATTCGGAAGATCCCTTAGGCGGCGCTATCAGATAAACCTTCATCGAAACAGCCGTTCGTTCTGATCGGTCCACGCGGCGTAGTCGTCCAGCGGCCTTTCGTGGCGCGCTTCTTCTTCTACGCGGCGCTGTGAGCGCTCGTCTGCGAAGAGATAGGGGAGCATAAGAACGTTGGAGAACCCCGAGCCAGCTTTCTTCTGAGCCTCCGCCCAAGCCACGTCCTCTCGCGCTACTCGTTCCTCTTCGGCCTGATCTGCTGCTTCTTGCTCAGCTTGGTCCTTCTCCCAAGAACTCACTCGGAAGCCCCCGACAACTTCGTCAAGGCGTCCTCAACAACATCGCGAACGATGGCCTTGCGCATATCGAAGGTAGCGCCCTCTGTCAAAGGGGCAGTCGTGCTAGCCCAAAGCGCGCCGGATTCAGGGTCTTCCACGTTGGCTCTCAACCAACCATCAGCCTTAAAAACCTCAACCGTGAGCTTCATGCCGCTCTCCTCGCCGTCTCGTTGATCCTCGATTCCAGCTTGCTCAAGACCTTCTCGATCTTTCTCTCGGCAAACCGAAGTTCCGATCCAAAGGTACCACGGCCATGTAGGAGCGGGTTGTCCCGGATGCGGTCCAAGGCTCCTTTGACCTCTGCGCGGTGGCTTCTGAGCAGTTGAAGCGCGGGATCAGTGCTCTGTTTCTTGAAACGTTCCTGGTCGGCCCTTGAGACTTCCTCCCCAGGGCCTCTAAGGGCCGCTCCGGGACTGTGGGTATACCCAGACGCCTCAGAGGCTTTGACAAGCTCAGCGCCCACGAGATCGTCTCTCAGGCCCTCCTCGTACCCTGCGCTGCGAGTCCTGGCGCGTAGGAGCCTTGGTCGGTCGTCTTTCGTGACGTAGAGGAGAACTTTTTCCTCTGGGTCGGTCTCGTCCACTCCAACTAGCGTGATCCCGACTTTGGTCGAGAGCTTAAAGAAGGTCCCCACTGGCTCATACCAGTCTTTGAGGACCGTGATCCTTGGATGTTCCCCCGCAAACAGAGCTTTGCGCTGCGCCCCCGTCAAGGGCAGGCTCATGGGCGAAGCTCAGTGGGGAACTCGGACCAGGGAATAGGTTCTCCGTTTTCCCTGGTCGGTTGCCACGGCTTGCCTTTCAGACCCTCCCAAAAAGCAAGGAATTCTTGATGCCGCATAGACGTAGTCCCCAGCAATTCTCCGGTCTTCTCTGGTCCACTAAACCAGCGGATAGCCCAAAGAAAGTCTTCGTTCAAAGGAACAGCTTCAATCGACTGAGCCTCGTCCGGAATGGCTGGAACCAGTTCCTCAAGTTGCTGGCGGGTTGAGGAGGGGGTCAAGCGCCTTCCTCGGCGAATCGCAAGAAGGCGTTCAGTCGTTCCAGGGTTTCCACTGACCCAGATGCAGCGCCGCAGCCGAAGGAATTCCCATTGCCTGAAGCCTGAGAGTCGCGCTTGGCATTGCGTTCTCGGCGAAGTTCGTCCTCAATCCAATCTTCTATCTCAGGTTGTCTTCGATACGCCCTACTAGCCACTTTCGCCATAAGACTTGATCATCCTCCTCGCCTGGAACTCTCTCGGCAAACGATTCCATCTTGGCCTTGTCTCTGAAGATAAGCTCGAAGTCGTCATAGCGCTTTAAGCGACCGTTCTTGAGTTCCTTCGTGCCTGGATCATAGGTCGCACCGCAGATGGCTTGCAAGCAGCCTACAGGACCAACGCGCTTCAAGTGCGGCTTGAGCAAATGAAACTCCTCAGCGTCGAAGCGCTGGCCTTCGTGATTACAGGCGAGCGCATACCACTGGAAAACGCCTTCTCCCTCGTCCCAAAGCAGGTCCTTACGCGCATCTACCTCGATATTGCGCTCTAGCTTCGTGATCTTGGCCTTGTGAAGGCGGTTCTCCTTCTCTAGCTGAACGATCACATCCTCCCGCGTTTGACAGGCGGGGCATGTAAGGACCTCGCCAGTCTCGGGATGGACGACGCCGAGGAGGGGCCGGCGGCTCACGCCTTGCGCCAGTCATCCAGAACGACCCGTAGTTCCTTGAATTGCCGCTCGCATTCCCACTTATCGCGGAAGTAGTCGCTCGCGTAGTCCCAACCCTCTTCGGCTAGATCTAGCGCCTCTTCGAGCATCTTCTGGTGCATGACATCCAAAGCTTCTGAGAGCTTGCGCTCGCTCACGACCACTTCGCTTCGGTTTTGTGCTGATGACGCAACGCAGCGAATAGCCGAGGATCTGCGCCTAGACGATCGAGCAGAGGCCAAAGACCGCGCAAGCTCTCAGCTTCCCGATGCACCTTCACAACCTTCATTTCCCAGTGTTGCAGTTGCTCTCTCGCGCTCATGCTTTGCAGAACTTCTCTCCATCCCAGCGCCATTCGGGCCAATAGGGATGAAGGTCACCGGGTTGTAGATTCTTCTTCGGCCTTAACTCCTCCACCGGAGTCTCGTTTGCTTCGCCGTCGAACCGTAGCTGCGTCTCCTCCACCGGCCTTCCCTTTCTCCATAGGTTGACCTATTCCCTGGCGTCCCACCCCGGCGCCGCGAACAGGGAATAGCTAAGCAATAGCTATAGAAGCTCTTGACTGGATTAGAAGTGCAATCCCCGGCAACGTGGGAAATCCCCGAGAGAGCCAGGGGCGCCAGTCACCAAACCTCACGGCCGCGCTATGCCTCCTCTCTCGGTTCTGCCTCGCCATTGGCACGTCAGGTCTTATTGCCCGCCACCACTCGCAGAGCCTTGTGTGCTAGCGTTCTCCCTAGAAGTCTCCGTTCTCGGTAGCACGGTACGGACTCTTTGAGAGGGCGTCCTTCGGGGCGCCTTTCTCATGAGGTGCAAGCTGCTTCTTGTGAGCGGCCTGAGCCAAGCCTTTCCAGGTCTTGGGGTCGTCGCCGGGCCACTCCCGACCCTCCTCAAGCCGCCAACGGGCCATCTGCGCAGTCTCAGGCATCTGCCTTGTCCTTCGACTCTTCCGCCGCAGGCTCCTCGACCTTAGCCCGGCTCTTGACGAACAACTCAGGAATCATTCGAGCTTTCGAATGCGAGTTCCTGATCCCGCCGGTGCAGTAGCCACGCATGACCTTGCGTCCTGCCAAAGGCACTTTCCCGATCTGCTTGCACTCGGGGCAAACGAGAAGGAAGGTATGAAGGGCGTGAACGCGAGCCACTCGTGAGAGCCTAACAAATCGGCCCGCCACCCTCAACTTCGAGAGCAACGGGCCAGTCCCATCGTCGTCAGCGGGGCGTAGATAGCGCTTAGACGTCTCTCCGTAGCTCCTAAGCGGCGTTCTCGTCTTTTGAAGGGGTAGGTGGCGGGTCGGAGTTAGCGGGGCTTAGATCGCTCTTTTGCGAGTCCATCCGTTCTTGAAGCTGCGCTAGCTTCTGATGCGCTCGCTCAGATAGACGACCCCCAGGGAAGGCATCTGCTAACGCAGCTTCGCGGCCGTTCATCAATCAACCTCCGGTCTCTGGGGCCTCGTAGAGCCTCCTACGACTCGCTCTGCGTAGTCGGCCGCAGCAGCCTCCCGTCCATCCCCTAGCACGGTGCCTCTGATGGAAGCCGAGTAACCTCGCAGCCATGCGGTTTCGAGTTCTTCTCGAAGCATTGGAACGCCTTCTTCAAGTAGCTGATCTTCGATCTCTTTTTCAGTTTTCATGAGAAGCCACCCACTTTTCGATTCGGGCCAGGAGGATCGCTCCGGTGCCTAGCTCAGTCTGAGCGTTGGCTATGGCTTGACGGAGGCGTCCGTCCTCTTCGACCTCACAGCGTGGGCCGCTGCCGCTCAACGCGGCCTGCCGGGCCTCCAACGCTTCCTCGGCGTTCGTAAGAGCCTCGCTGTCCTCTCGCTGCCACTCCTCCAACCAGGGCCTTAGCTGGGCTACCGGGAAGAGTTCTCCGAGAAACCCCCCACCCCACTCTCCTTTGTCCTCTCGCTGCCAGCCGATATCGCCTAGGAGATTAGAGAGGGCTGCGACCTTGCGAGCACAAGTCGATGCCTCGGACGGGCGAGGATCGTCTATAGCGCCGCCGTTGGCCAAAAGGCTGAGCTTATCCGCGTCGCCTTCTATCGAATCCAAGGCGTGGCCCGCGACGTGGTCCCTCTCCTCACGACTGAGGCGGAAGGCTTCTCCTCGTAGATTCTCTGGCCGCATAGCCTCTCCCAGGGTCTCGATATTCAAGATACTCGGCTTGAGAGCCATGCGGCCCTCCTGCCTTCTCATCTCGTGATGTTCTTTCCAATTCATGCTCAGGCCTCCACGGGGCGGCCGGTGGCTCGCACGGTTTGCTTCAGCGAGTCAATTTGACCGACGCTCAGGCCAAAGCCGGCCTCCCCGTCAATCAATTCCGCGATCTGGTCAAGAGCCACGGTATCGGTCATCGTGGCCCGGAAAGCGTCCGAGGGTTCATAGTGCTTTTGCCAAGCTCCACGTTTCTGTTCACCGCCAATGACTTCAAGGGCGCCAGCTTTCGCCAGTTCCACGACGTGGTAGCTGATTGAGCTGAGCGACCGTCCTAGTTGGTCAGAAGCCGCCTTGGCGGTCAGGGCGTCCCCGTCTTCCTTTGCGGCTAGTTCCTCAGCCAGAATCATGATCTGGCGGCGTAGTGGAGTACGACAAGCGTCTACGAGAGCCATTGCGTTCTTCTCGGACCTAGGCATTGCGCTTCACCTGATCTTGTTGGCGATTAACTTCTCGCCACGCCAAGGCGTGTTTGATGATCTTGACTTTGGCATGAGCGATTCGCTCAGCCTGTTCCGCCTCATGCTGACGGTCGATCAATTCCACTCCGTTCAGGTTAGGCAGCTCCGTAAAGACCCTTGTAAGTTCGTCCATTGGTTCTCTCCCAACGTTGTTGGTCAGTGCTTCTCAGACCATACAGATTGAGGAGGAACTGTCAAGAGCTACAGAACAAAAAAAGAACCGCCCCCGAAGGAGCGGTTCTGAGAAGCGAGTGCCTGTCTGTATTCAGGCTATCAAAACGGGAGTTGATCGTCCTCTTTAGGTTTCGTTTCTCCCTTGGCCGCATCGCTGATCGCAGCGGTCTTTTCGTCTAGAACGCAGGCGAAAGCCTCTAGGTCATCTATCCGCGTCTGAACATCTACGGAGTTCTTGGCTTCAGTCGGCCCTAGCGGCGTGAAGCTATGAGCCGCTACGAGGAGATTGTGAGCGTGTCTCGCTCCCGCGATTTCAGAAGCAGGGCGAGGCTTGAAAGTGTCGCCGCCCTTGGCTCCAACGCGTTCAGAGCCCGCGTAACCGGCTATATCCTTCTTGAACCTCGGAGGGAAGTCCGGGTTCCTGTTTGGCGTGATGTCCCCTGAGAGCGTTTCTCCGGGCTGTGGCGGCGCTGTCGTAGGCTTCTGGTTCATCTCCACGTTGTGGACAATTCCAGAGCCAGGGGGAGCCTCTTCCAGTTCCAGGGAATAGGTCTTCATCGGGCCGTACTGCCCCGACCAATCTTCCTTGAAGTCCGCTCGTACTACCGAATAATCTTTAGGCATTCTCAGGCTCCGTTCGGATACAGACGATGGAGGTTGGAGGCGCGTAGAGATCGCCCTCCTTCCCTTTCGGGGTATCCCAGCGGCCCTTCACGTCGACCCAGCCGTCCTCCTCCCAATTGAGCTGCTTGGCATAGAACTGCCATCCGTTCATCAATACGATTCTCTTAAGCAACGGTCTCTCCCTCTCTAATCTCGCCTCTTTCGAGGTTCTCATTGGCTCTGTCGCATGCGAGCAGGAAGCACTCCTGCGCGGTTACGAGGAGGCTCTCTAGTCGCTTGTCGTCTCGGCTCAGACGCGTGAGGTACTTGCTTTCCTTGGCAAGTGTCTCGGAATGCCGCGAGAGCCTTTCCATTCTCAGTCGATTCATGGACACAACCTAGCAGTTGCCTGCGGATGGAAGTTTCGTATAGGGTCGAGGACATGGCGTGTAAGGGAGAGCGTTTAAGCAAAGCGCAGCGCAAGAAGCTGAGCCGCTTGGCGATTGAGCGATACAAGCGCGTCAGGGGCGAAGAAGCGCAGGGAGAGCCCACCCATAAGCGCTGCAACAAGTGCGGAGAGCTAAAGACGCTTGAAGACTTTTATTGGTTCAAGCGCAAGCTAGCCTCTGGGGAAGTTACGCGCTACCCCCAGTCCCGTTGCAAGGAATGCGATGTTGAAGTTCGCAAACGCAATTGGGAGCGGCTTCGTGCCGAAGGAGTAGACCTAGCGGCCTTAAAGCGACGCTACGAAGCCAACGAAGACCAAAGCAGGCGGCGCCAGCGTTGGCGGGAAAACCAGGCGATTCTGCGGCGCAAGCAGGGGAGAAGGGCAAAGGAGAGGCCTGCGGCTCTCCCGAGGAGAGGGGAAACTCTCCCACTAAAGCCCATAGTCGAATTGCTTGAATCAAAGCTGGATCTAGACGTTGAAAACGCTAATCAGTTCGCCAGCAAGGGACTCGCTGCTTTGGGAGAACAAAGCGGCATTTCCCAGCGTCGCATCTGGGGGATCTTGCACGGAGAGTACAAACGCGTATCTCTCTCGACGGTGGATAAACTCTTGCATGGGCTCGGCCTCCAGCACATGCTGCCGATTCTCTATCCAGAAGAAGTCTAGAACGAAGAAACCGCCCCGCCCTTTCGAGCGAAGCGGTTAATCATTCGAGCAAATGAGCTGGTCTCAACCGTAACCCGCGAGAGGCGACTCAGCCGGAAGAACTTACCAGATTGTGGTCATATGTCAAGGCCACTCTGAAGGTTCCAGCCAACGCAGCTTCCCTCTTGGGGGCCACCACGCAAGAATGGGCTCCCAGCCCGCTTTTTCCGCCAAAGAGAGCAACGCTTCGCGCTTCTTTGGACCGAAGTTGTTAAAGGGACCGAACTTCTCATCGTCAGCTTTGACCTCTATCGCAAGGGTCGTTCCTGCCATGCCGGCGACGAGGTCGATACAGCCCAGCGATCCCGCTGCACGGACCACAGCCCAGCCTTCACCCTCAAGCTCTTCTCGAACTTGACGCTCTCGCTTTATCCCGAGCGCTTGGCTCACCGCACAAGCAAGACTACGATCACGACGATGAGCAGGATGACAAGCAACGTCGTTATCACTTGCGAAGACCCCTACCAGCCTGGTTTCTGGCCACGCCGATCCCGCCACCACCCGCACTCGTAATGCCCCAGGCAGCTAGAGCCTGGAAGATCGTGATATCGCCATTCAAGTAGCCGATCAGGGCGAGGATGCCACCGCCGAGAGCCGTAACCGTCCCGACGGGAAGATCGTCAAGCAGTTTCGTCAGTTGATTCATCAGTCCCCCGTCCTATCCTTGTGAAGTTTGTAGCCGGCGACAAGAGCTTGAAGCTCCAAGGCCATCCGCATGGTCCGAAGCGGATTAGAAGCGCCTTCCAACCAGCTCCGATCAGCGTTGAGTTCCTGCATGTTTGTGTTCATAGCCGCATCCTATCCGTAGAAGACATAGCAGCGGTAATCCGAATCCCCAAAAAGATCGATTATCCCGTAGTCCACCGGAGCTGAGCCATGTCCGGCGGTGCGCTCACCAGGGCCTATGTAGGCCTCTACGTGGTGGCCCGTGCCTTCGCCGTAAACCACATAGCCCCAGCCCTTCTTCTTCATCTTGGCCTCGGAGTCCAACTTCCAGCCGTCGTGCTGGCCAGTCAGGGTCCCAGTGTAACCGCCGGTCCAGTTGGCTCCGTTGGGGTCAGGCAGACCAGCCGACCAGGCCATTCCGGTCACGTACTGAGAGCAGTCAGAGCGCTCGCCGTAGGAGGGGCCTGGATGGATCTCGTGGTTAATGTCCCAACTACCCGATTGTGAGTAGAAGTTTCTTCTAATGCTCGAAGAGCAGTTGACAACCGAAGTGAGGCAGGCGGTGCGCCACCGCTGTGCGGCTGTACCACCCGCGACCTTGTTACCAACGATGGTGACACCATGCTCTCGCTGGTATTTGGCAAGCTCAGCTTCGATCTTGTCTTTGCGAGTCTCAAGGCCCTCGATCTTCTGAACGGTGGTCTTGATTTTCCCCCGCCAGTAGATCGCCCTGTCGTGCTCTCGATTCCCCTTGCGCCTGAGCTTCGCGGCTTCTAGGTCGAGAATCCCGGCGCCCGTGGCATTGAAGCCGCCTTCTGCTCGCGCCTTGTCAGCCGCTGTTTCCGCCCTACGCGCTCGCGCCTTGGCTTTGTCTTCGCGCTTTCTCGCCGCCTTGTAGCGCTTACGTGCCTTGGTGAGCTGCGCTTGGTTGCTCGTAAGCTTCTCGGCGATGCGTGCGAGTCTGGCCTTGAATCGAGCCATCAGGGGATCTCCAATTCGATTTTGACTTCGGGGGGATCTAGCTTTGCTTCCACGGTTGCCGGCGCGGAGGAACTCGGACGTTCCGGTTCTGCTTCTTGAACCACGTTGGTCCCTGGTGCGCCTCCATCGGATTCCTGCGGCATCGGTTCTACCGGAATGGCCTCAGGTTCTTTGGTTTGATGTTCAGCCCCTCCCTGAGGCGCTGCGGGGGCGCTGGGAACCAATTCAGGCTTCAGTTGATGGGGAACCCCGGATTCGTCTATGCCGGCGTGAGGGGGCCGAGAGACGCCTGGCAAGAAACTTCCTTGTTTATCCTTCGGAGTATTATACCCAGGGGTATGAGAGACGGGCTCTCTCAACTTCGGAGCGAAGTGCTGAAGGATTTCGTGGATCTGCCTGAGCGCTCTGCGGACCTGGAGACCGACCGGTGGAAAGCCGGGAGCGCTTTTGCATTCGGAGCCTCGCGCTAGACGTAGCGTCTGCTGCTGAGCTTGCATTCTCGTGAGGAAGTGGCGAATGGGCTCAACCTGGCCGCTCGGGGTCAAGCTGCGAAACCTGTAGCTGTTGGCGGTGTTCTGGACTTGAGCGCAAATGATCGCGTGCTGGCTCATGACCGCCTTTTCGATCTCTATCTGCGCATGTTGAATCCGCGCCTCGTTGCTTTTCTGAGTCGGGTTGACTGAGAAGAGGATCAGGCCGACCGCTACGAGGAGAGCGAGGATCGTGATCGCTGCCATGCCTAGGACTACGGGAGGGCGTCTCATTTCCTGCGTCTTCCCTCATACCATTGAGGCTTGGGTAGTCCTATGCCTTCAGCCAGCTTGCGAACGGATAAGGGGACAACCTCCTCGTAGGTCGGCCTTCGTCGTTTGAGGATCATCGGGTGGCCCCTACGACTATCGCTCCTACGAGTAGCACCGCCAGACAGGAAAGTATGAGCAATACGATGGGCGGCGTCTTCAAGAGTTCCTCGTAGATGAGATTGGCTTCTCGCTTAAGACGGCCGCGATAGTTCATTTCTGAATCGCCCTGGCTCCCACGATACCGCCAAGCGCTACGCACAGCGAGCCGATGGCTCCCACTAGGACCTCCGGTTTCGCTCCAATCAGCACGGCGACTGGAAGGAAAAGTGCTAGGTACAGAATTGCGAGGGTCAAGAGGATGGGGACCCAGTCTCGGCCCGGTTGTTTGTTTGGCTGTTGGCTCACTCATGGTCCGCCTATCGATACCCCGTTAGGACCACCGATACCGATACCACCGGATGAGCCACCGATCCCGGTTCCGCCCCCACCGATTCCGATTCCAGTTCTCCCGCCTCCGACGCCTGCCCCGCGCTTGATCTTGCGGGGTTTGACCGATGGCCCTGTCTTCCAGGCGTCCTCTACGGCCTGAAGCAGCTTGGACTGGAGTTTCGTGAAGCCTCCTGAACCTCCGCCTGGGTAGAAGGGCGACTCAGCTTCTTTGACTTTGGCCGATCCCTTTTCAGAAGCGTGGATAGCAGCTAGAACTTTGGGCAAAAGCTCAGGCTTTGGTTTCCCGTTGTTTCCGTAGAGCAGTTCCTGAACGAGCTTGTTGTCGAAGGGACCGGGGATCTTCCCTTTGCCGTACTTCAGATCGAAACTCTTGGAGAGGGCTTCTGTGGCTCCGAACTCACGGCCCGTCTGCGGGAGCAGAGGCATTATCCCCGAACGAACGTTCTTGTTCTTATCAAGTTTTTCGTAGGCCTGGGAGGCCACTGAGCGCCCCGGTCCTCCCAGTGCCTCCAGAGCCCTTTCGCCAAGGCCCTCGCCACCCAGCCCCGGGAGCTTGGCACGTAGTGGATAGGGCAGGCCAGTGATCTGTTCCAAGGCAGCCCATCCCTTCGGGTTCGAGGTCTTCTCTCCAGTGAAGGCTTCGACCCCGGTCAGCCCCGTGATGGCTGCGCTGATCGCAGGATTGGCGGAGCTTAGGATCGCGGCAGGGTTACCGGAACTGAGAGCCTGTGTGACCGAGGACTGGCCGGGCGAGATTCGAGAGCCTCCCGGAAGGACCGATTGCTTTCCTCCCGCTCCCTCGTAAACCGGGAGAGCGTAGGCAAGGGGATTCGCGGACTTCGCTGGGGCGTCGGTCTTTTGGAGTCCTGCTTCATGGAGTCCTTCTCCCGTCAGCTTGTCTATCTGATTGGCGTTGGCTTGAGCCAGCATGTAGGCGGCCGTCGCCATGACCGGATGGTCTCGCGGAAAAGCCCATGCAGCCCAACGCAGCGAGTAGCGCAGGAAGCCGTAGAAGATTGCAAGTGGAGCGAAGGCACGCTCGTAGCGAGTAAAGGCTGTCCAGTTGCCCATCGAAGAATCCATGTGATCTTCGAATTTGGCTTTCCAGCGCTTCCCCTCCGGGTCCTTCTCAAGCCAGTCCCAAAGTTTCTCCCGTGGCTGATGGCGAAAGCGCTGGGATAGCTCGGCTTGCATATCGAACATCCCGGTCACGCCTTTGTGCCAAGCGCGGAACTGTTTGTCAGCCTTCATCGCGTAGACGACCTGGCGCAGCTCTCCCTCAAACTTAGCGTTCCATTTGCCAAGCATTTCCAGCTTCGCGAAAGAGAGGGCCATGCGCGCTGGTTTACCACGCGTCAGCGCCTTGGCCCCTCGTGCCCACTCGACCGGCGTTAGTGCCTCCTGCATATCGAGCGGCGTGCGCAGGGCAGCGCTAGAGATCGATTGCGCTCCGGCCGCCCCCTCCATTGCCAGCGCAGCCTCTGGGTTGTTCCTGCGCTGTTTGAGGATGTCCTTGTAGATCGACCCTACGTGAATGGGATTGAGCAGTTTTGGGTTGGTTAGGATCGCCGGGATCGCCACAGCGGGTAGCTGGGCGATGAACCAGGCCGGATTGGTGCCGAGAAGGGTCCGGACTGCGCCACGATTGACGGCGTTGGCAACTTCCGTGAACTCGTGGTGCTTCGGAGAAGTCTGCGCCCTGGCCTCAACGATTACCTCTCGGGGCACAAGCAGGGAGGGTTCGTGCCCCTTAACCTTACCTTCAGCCGCTTCATCAAGAATGCGCTTGATGGTCGAAGTCCGCTCGGCCTCGCTCATGAAAGGATCCTTGAGCGCGGAGTTGAACTCACGCAGTGCCAGCCGTCCGTAGCGTTTCGGATCAACCTGGCCGCCGTCGGGGTTCTCTTTGGTTTTGCGAGTCGTGATTGCTTTCCAGTCTTTGGAATCACGAATGATGTAGCGCTCTTTCCCGTCAAGCTGGAAGGGCGTCTTGAACTCCTCTGGAATAGCGCGCATGAACTGACGTGCTGCCTCACGTTGCCGGGGTAGATGGGCCACGCCCCGAACGAGACCCTCAAACGAGCGGTCCAGATTGTCTTCCAGGGCTAGGTGACCCTGGCGCATATGCTCGACCGAGGCAGCACGTTGTCCCGGCGCACCCTCCAGCCCTGACCCACGTTGCTCCAGCGGAGCGTGATGGGTGTAGATGGCTGGGGCATAGCCCTTCTCCCGGCGGGAGCCTTCGACAAGCTCTTTATAGCGACCAAGCATCTCATCGTTATAGGGCGCAAGTTTGCTCTGGTCGATGTTGCGCTCAGGGTGGGTAAGGTTCTTGATCTCGTCGTAGAGCGCCTGATTTCGCTTCTCAAGAGTTCGGGCTGCCGCAAAACTCCCAGCCGCAGCTTCCTTCATCCCCTTTGAGCGAGCGTTCCGCTTCCCGCGTAGCTCCGCATAAAGCCCGCGAACGTTGGCTTCTGCGTGAAGGAGTGCCTGACGCTCTCGTTGCATCTGAAGCATTGGGTCAAGTCGCGGCTGCCCGCTCTTTGGCCCTCGGACGAATACACCAGCTTTGCGCTGCCTCAGACGTTCTCTGCGCTCGCGAAACCCAAGACGCTCCCTCAGCTTCGCGGCCTCTAGCTGTTGGCTTCGCAGAGAGCGGGTTAGATCGGCAAGCTCTTTGGGATTCTTCTTAGCTTGGCGCTGGATGCGCCGCCCTTCGTCACGAAGCTCTTTGACACGCTTGTGATCCGCCGCCAGTTTGTCCCAAGCGCCCTGTCGCGTCGTCTCCCCGCTCAACTTCTCAGCCTTGGGCGTAACCATATGCTCGGGCCGCGTAATGCCGAAGAGATCGCCTTGTGGCAGCAGGCGCGCTCTCTCCCCCTTGCCAACCACTGCGGCAGGCGCAGACTCGGCCGCGCGTTGCGTTGCTGCCAATACTCCCTGCGTAGCTTTGTGCTGCCAAGCCTCCGGATGCTTTTCGAGGAAGTCGAGAGCCTCGTGAAGCTGTTTGTCGCCTGGGCCTAGGTGGCGCAGATCGGAGATATGACGCGGGTCCCTCGCCCCGTACTCGGCCAGAACCTGCATCGCCTTGTGCGCCTCGTCAGGGAGATGCGCTGCCGCGTAAGCCATGCTTGCCTCATGGTGCTCCCTGGCAATCCGATGGGGATTGTCGATCCGCTGCTTGATAAGTGCCGTCTTCTTGCGTTGTGCGTGCCGTTCCGCGTGACCTGAAACGTGAGGCTCTGTCCCCTCAGGGGAATGGCGAACCCGCTTATTTAGGGTGTCGCCACGAGAAGCAATTTTACGCCGTGCCTCATTAGCTGTCTTGCGGACAACCCCGCGAGCCTCCTTGTAATACCGGGTGCGGGTTAGAGCAGGAAGGGGAGTAGCGAGCGCCAGGGAACCTTCCTTGCGCGCTGCTTCTTCAGCCTTCTTTGTATCTCCCGAGAACGCTTGGCCGACGATGTGGCCTACGCCCTTGATCTGTTCCTCTGCCGTATTGACGAGAGGTTCAGGCGTGCCGTGCTTTACCGAGGAGGCGGTTGCTACGAGAAGGGCGGCGGGACCAGTGATCGCTCCGGCCAGTGAGCGACCGGTGGTCTCAAGCGTTTCTCCCGGATGTGAGACAAGTGCCTTTGCGCTTCCTTCTGCAAACGCTCGCGCTCTCTTCGTCGCGTCCCCGGGTAGAGCGCCTTCTGGAAGAACGACTGCAGCGCCATAAACAGAACGTACAGGATGGCGCCGGGCGGAACGTGCCGTTTGCTGAGCAGCCGCCCGACGACCTTCCTTAGTAGCTACTGCACGTCTTGCGCGCTTCGGTGCGTTGCGAAGCCTAGCAGGAGCCGCCTTGACTTTGGCTGCCTTCCTGGCTGGGTAGGAGCGGAGAGCGTGTGCCTCAGACTTGGCCTTGGAAGTCGCGACTTTCCCCGCCCGTGTTGCGGCGCTCTCCGCCGCGCTCGCGCCCTTTGAAGCGATGGTCTTCAAGCCGACCTCCTCGATTCCCTTCGCTGCTCCCTTGACGATTGCGCCAGCGCCTCCCGCGAGAGAGGCGATTTCAATCGCGTGGGTTATGTCTTCCGGTTCGCCTAGGTTTTCTTTCTGGCTGAGTTTGGCCAGAGCAATCTCGCCAGAGCGTTTGTAGGCGCGGGGGTGGGTTGTAGCCGCGACCTTCGGAGGGAAGGTTCCGTGCTCGGTGGCCTGCCGGGTGATTGTGTGAGGCTCGCCTTCAGCTCGATGCTGTGTCCGGGTCTCACGTTCCAGGGTGTCCAGGGCGCGTAGGCGCCTGATCTTACGCTGCGTTTCCTTGTGAAGCTGGCGCTTCTTCGTCTTGATGGCCTTTGGCAGCGAAGGAACGGCGAAAGGCTCTTGACTGCGAGCTTTCGACGGCGAGGGAGCAGCGTTCGGATTACGAATACTTGGTGTCGAAGACTCGGAGCGGTTCGGCCCAGCTACTTCCTTAGGTTTCGGCCGCTTGATCTTGCGGGTCCCGATCTCCGGAGCGCTATAGGTATCTTTGGTCCTGAAGGGCACTAGATCCTCTCGCTATACAAAGTATAGTTTTGGAGCCTTTTGGCTTGATAGAGCCACCGCTTGACAGATGCTGTATTCGTTTCGGATTGTGGCCAAGGGTTCGGAGCGCTTTGAACAACAGGCAGGTAGGGTCAGCGATGTGGGTAGTCTCTGCGCAGTTGTTCTTTACGTTGTTTCGTTTTCTTGCCTTCAACGCGTTGCTTGATCCGGTTGACGGCAGCTCTCGCTTCAGCCGGCGTGACTTCGCTTTCCTTCGCCACGGCAGTAGCTAGTTCTCCCCAGGAGTTCCAGCCGACGTGGTTGCCTTCACCGTCTTTGGTCCCCGCTTCGTACTGATTGCGCGCAGCGGCTATGGCCTTGCGATTGACGCCGCCCTTCTTGACCTTTGGCTTTGCATTCGACCTGATTGAAGCGCGTTCATCTTGCGCGTTGCTACGGACGTTGTTCTGCGCTGTTCGGCGGGAAGCGCGTTCATCTTGGGTCTGTTCACGAAGATCCTGCGTTTCGCGCTGTCGGCGGTTCAGCGCCCCTTCTCTAGCTTTCAGGCCAAGTTCTTTGCCTTTCTGGCCGAACGCCTGTTTCTGGACTGCATAGTCCCTGGCACCTTCCCGCAGCTTCTCCAGATTCGCCACGACCGCCTGCCCACGCTCCTTCTTACCTGCCCGAAGGTCTTCCTTGATTTTGCGCCTACGTGAGGTCTCAGCCTTACGAGCCTCTATGCCGCGTTCTGAGGCGGAGATACCGCGCTGGGCTAGGTAGCCTTGGTTAGAAGCTCTTTCGGCGGTGAGGGGCGACGTGAGGGCTACACGCTGCTGCGCTACGGCCGTGTTCCCCGCTGCCGCTTCTGCGAGACCACGACTGTTCGTCGGTCCACCCAGGAGTTTGGCCGTTGCTTCATTTTGTGAAGCGAGGTCTTTCAGGTTGGCGGAGTCGGAGGCGCTAGCATTGGCGAGCCGCTGCGTTAGCGCCGACTCGGCAGCTTGGGAGGTCGCAGCGGCACTTTGCTGCGCTGCCTGGTTCTGAGTCGTCAGCCCTCCGTACCAGTCTTTCAATTCCCCTTCGCGCTTGTTGGATCCAGCCACTTCGCTGCGTAGACCGCGCAGGACTGGCTTGTATTCCTTGTTGGCCTCTGCCCCCGCGATGTGTCGAGCTTTCTTGACCGTCGGGGATTCAACGAATCGAGCTTGCGATTTGCGTTCCCTCGTTTCGCGCTTGAGCTGCCTGGAAATCTGATTGCGTCTGCGCTGCTTGGGCATCTAGCCTCGTATTCCTTTCCCACGTTTGAAGCCTCCGCCGCCTTTGCCTTTGGCTTTTTTACTTGGGCCTCCACCGCTACCGCCCGAAGGTGCCGATTCTCCAACGGGCGCGGGTTCCGGCGCTTCTTCCCTCGCTCGTTCGATAGCGGCCAACTGAGCTTCTTCTTGCTGCTGCTGGATTTCGTGCTGGGTCGCCTGTTCTTCTCGTTCGACCCGAGCGCGTCTCGCCTCGTAGTCTTCCTGGAGATGAGCGCGTCCTTCTGAGTAGCCGTGTTCAGTCTGACCTAGGTGATTGATCGTGGCACCTGAGTAGAGTTGGCCGGGACGCTGGTTGATCCCCCGTGTACCGATTTCCCTCTGGCGCTGAAGCAGCGAAGCCTGGGAGTAGGGGTTGTTTTCGTAGCCCTGTCCAAGTCCGATAGAGCGCTGTTCTGCGTCCCAGTTTCCTCGCAACCCCGCGAGTTTGTCTTGCGCGTTGCGATAGCCCCCCGCTGTTTCGAGCGTTGCCTGAGAATCCCAGGGCATAGCCGTAGAGCCCTGCGGGAGGCCGCTGGAGCCCACGGCACCCGCTCCTTGACCCTGACCACCCCCACCCTGTCTCAAGCCCGCAGAAGGCCTCGCGGGACGCCCACGAGAAACTCCGATGTTTCCACTGGCTTTTCGATTGGGAGAAACCGAGAGCCGAGGTTGCGCAGGGCGGTTCTGAGCTACGGCTGCGCGTATGACCGCTCTGCGGGGGCGAGCCATCTACTTCCTTTCAAGATGATAATGTGGACATATGACAGAGACCAAGAAGCTTTACGTGGAATTGAGTGCCGGCCAAACCTATTCGGCGATAGGCCGTGTCACCGATCTCCGAGACATGATTCGTACTGCTAAACACGAGGGTGACTTCGTTTTGTTCGCTGGCGTATGGCTCAACCCGGCGCATATCACGAAGATCCAAGCCGTTACGCCTCAGTAGAGCTTCCGTTTAGCGCGCTGCAGGCCTTGAGCGCGCTTGGCAGCGACCTGGCGTTGGGCGAACGGACCGGAGATCCCCTTCGCTCCGCCCTGGCCGAAGACCTGTTTGCGCCAGTCGGTTCCGAAGGCTTTCTGGAGCATCTGGCGCTGACGAGCCACCGTCTGCGCCTGGGTTCCTCCGATGGCTCCGCTCTGGACTCGGCCCTGCAGTTGTTTGCCAAGAGCAACAGGAGGGTTCAGGCTTTCTCCTTGACGAGGTGCTTGTGGTCCTACGCTCGGGAAGCGTTTGGGGGCGATCTGTCCACCAGTGCGAAAGCTGGGAAGCTCTGAGCGGCCGCCAGGACCAGTGGGCTGTCCTCTCCCTAGCGCTTCCCTAATCTGCTTCCGACGGCCGTTAGGAGCGCTGGTACCACCGCTCACGCCCATGCCTTCACGGATACGTTGTCTGCGAGTCAAGGTAACTCCTAGCCCACGGCCTCCCAGAGGACCGTGAAGGTTGTGTTTCGTTTGCCGTCGCAACGGCACCTGAATTTGAAGACGGTGCTCGTGCGTTCGGTGATGACGAAGGTGAAGAGGCCTTCGTCTGAAGCTGATTCAAGCGTAAGTTTGACCGCCGTTGGTTTCGTCCCCAAGCTGTGGCTGACTTCTTTGATGCCTGAGACCAAAGTTTCGGAGAAGGTCATCGTGGTTTCGCCGAAGTTGGTCTTGACGGTGCCGGGTTTAGCGAGCTGGGGAAAGCGGGTGAGGTAGCTCGTAACGGTAGCCGCGAGTTCTCCCCCGCGCTTGACGATTCCACGGAGGTTGCGGTCGACCGGGACGATCTTGGTCTGCCCACCCTCAAGCGGCCAGGTCATGGCTTCCTTTCGAAGTTAGTGGCCCCGGCAGCGCCAGGCCAAGGAGGGGCGCGCCGGGGCGAGCGCAGGGCCGAGGGAAGAGAGGAAAGGCCCTGCGCAGTGCTTAGCCTAGAGCTTCCCAGAGAACCGTGAAGCTGCCGTTGCGTTCTCCGTCGCAGCGATAGGCAAACTTGAAGCTGGTCGGCGTTCTCGCCCAGACACGCGGCGAGAAGATCCCTTCGTCGGCTTCGGATTCGATCGTCAGTTTGACTGAGGTCGGTTTGACGCCGAGACCGTGGCTGACTTCGACCGTGTTCGAGACCAGTTTTTTGGCGAAGGTCATCGTGGTTTCGCCGAAGGCCAGCTTGCTCACAGCCGCCGTAGCCAATTGCGGAGAGAGCTGCTTGGCTGAGGTCGATAGGGCGGTGGGACCTACGGCTTCGGGGACGATCTGTCCCGCGTTGACCACGTTTTCAGCCAGGCTTGGTTTCGAATACGTGCCTTTGAGGTCTCCTCCAGCGGTTCCTCTCGATCCCGCGAGTAGGGCTTCGAACGTCTGAGAGGTAACGCCAACTTCAATCGGATCGGGGGTTCTCTGTATCCAGGATGTTTTCCGGTTGAGTTCCCCGTCTTCGATTGGAACGAGCATTCCGTTGGTCACGTCAGCGCCTGAGTCCGCGTCTTCGGGGCGTTCGAGCGCCCAGGTTTCCCCAACGCCGACTTTCCCAGTGCCGCCTACGGTTCCGTCCCCGCCTACGCATTCATTGCGAATGACGGCCCAGAGACCGTTCTGAGAGGTGGTCGCCTGATCCTTGAGGAGGAGACGAGTCGTAGGAGGGAGACCCCCACCCCCATCTACGATGAGGGGGCCTTTACCTTCGAGCAATTTCGCTTCGGCTTTCGTGGGCGTTACGGCTTTTGTAGAAGCCTGCCACGCGGGGAGCTTCGCGTCTAGAACGGCCATCAGACGCCCATTACTCCGACCCAAAGTTTGCGTTCTTTGGCGGTGATCGAACCTGAGGTGGCTCGATACTGGATAGATATGTTGTAAGTGCCAGCAGCCGCGAAGATGTACGCCCCCGCTCCTCCGATCGTTTGCCCCGTTGTCACAAAACTAGTCCCCTGAAGGGTATTGTTTAGACCGCTGGAAGAAGCTGAGAACGTTGTGAACCCAGTACCGGCGGTTGCCTCTTCAGCAACTTCAGGGGTAGTTGTGGCAGTTTTTTTCAACTGATTCGCGCCTAGGAAGACCGCTGCTCTCCCGGCAGCAGCCACCGAGGATTTAATAAGGGCGGCGAACTGCAAGAAAATGATCCCACTCGTCGGCAACACAACTGATTTAATTTCATCAGCAGTCGTGAGCGTTCCAAACGCTACGTTTTCACGGGTCTCTTCAGTAGCAACCACCGACGCTGTCTGCCAGCGAATCGTATTACCAAGTTTATTTTCAGCATTCAGGAGTTCGTTCATCCCAAGGAACTGCGCTACCCACTTCGGCCCCGCGCTGGCGTTGGTATCGCCAACTTTCGCCTGTTCATAAGTACCGGCCATGTATTTCTATCTTCTCGTTTCTTATCTAGTCGTCAGCGCGCTCAAACGAGCGCATCTGTGGCAAGTCTCGGGTCGTCCGGTCCCTGCCGCGCGGGCAGTCTAGCTATTCCCGGTATGATAAGAAGTCTAGATCGTGTTTCTGAAAAACTAAGGTGTCTCAGTCCAAAGATGCCGTTCCTTCGCAGTTATGGCCCCTGAGCTGGCCTTGAACTTGACGGAAACTTCGTAGGTCCCAGGGGTCAGCCAAAGTTCAGCGAGGCCGCCAGAAGCGCTGACGGCGATCAGCAGACCTGTCGTGGTATCCCCTTCCGTAGCTTCCCCCGCCGTTGAGGTCGCTAGGCCGGTTCCGGTCGAAGAGAGGTGGCGAAAGCCTGTGCTAACGGTTGAGGCACCCTGGACGTTCGGGACCGTCGTATAGATTTTGAGCTGGTTGGCGTTGAGGAAGATCGCGGCCGCTCCCGCGCTTGCAGCACTGGATTTGAAGCGAGCGGAGTAGCCGACCTTGAGCAACCCGCTTTCTCCGACTTTGACTTCTTTGATCAGGTCAGGCGTCGGCATCGTGCCGTAGGAGGTGCCTTCCCGTGACTCTTCTTTCGCGATTGCTAGAAACTGAACGGCCATCGGGCCTTCCTTGGTAGTGTGGGCATGGTGATCGGGCGGGTGGTCTTCTTCTGCGTATCTCTCTGCCTGTTTCTGGGGATGCTTCTCCTCTTCGCAGGACCGGGAGAGACAAGCTGCCGCCTGCGCTGTCTCAATCAGAAGTTCGCCCTGCTGCGCGCCTCGCACCTGAACGAACGCCTGGAAGCCGTAGAACGGCGCCTGAGCGCGCGTGACGCGCTGATCGCTCAACTGGAAGCACGTACGCGGAGAGAGGAAGAAGCGCTAGCGAACTTCCGAAGCTGCTTTGGGGAAGTGCCGATCACGCGCTATGGGGAAGACTTCGGACCGTCTGGCTATGTCTTCAACTTGCAGAGGGCAGAAGGACCTGAAACATTCTTCACGACGGCGCTTGACGCAAGCTACCCGAAAGACCCGGTAGGAGTATGGCTCTGGGTCAATAGCTGCAATGCGGAACGGATCACGCCGAAAAGCTCGCTCTTGCCTACGCCGTAATCCTAGAAGGTTCATCGATATTAGGTACAAGCAACTCATTTCGATGAACGGAGAACTCGGTGTTGAGGACTTCGTTTGTGAAGAGGACGGAGAAGGTCGTCCCGCGTTGGGCTATGCGTCGCTCTTTCCCGACTAGACCGCTTGAGATATCTCCAACGAAGCCTTCTCCTCCGACGAAGCCTTCTCCTCCCACGACCGAACCACTCGTTCCGCTGAGATCCATTTCTTCGGGTTCCCCCGTGTTTTCTGAGAAGTCTTTGTCGATCTCGACCGTGACTTTTCCCGTTCCCCAGATCTTGGCTGCCCGGACCTTCTTGATATCGGCCGAGCCAAGGTCAAACCAGCCGGAGCGCCAGCGCTCTTTGATCGCTACGCCATCGTCGTTCGTGTAGCTCGTTTTGTGTCGCCCGACGTACTTGGCTCCTGAGGAATAGCCAAAGACCAGCTCTGTCGCGTTTTCAACCCGGAAGGTCGCGAGACAGGAGGCAGGGAGGTTGGAGAGCGACCACCATTTGTATTCGGGGCTGTAGACCAACTGGCGGTTGTTGGCTTCGCTCGTAGGGAAGCTGAGATAGATCTTTTCATCCCAGGTTTCCATCGCGCAGTTGGTGATCGAGCTGAAGGCCAGGGTGCCCTGTTTATAGAAGAGGCTCGCGTCCCCAGACCAGATCGGTTCAACCAGGTTGGAGACCTGTTCGGGCTCCTGGCCCGTGGTCCTGTAAACGCCCTCACGGCTCATGAAGTAGACGCCTGATTGATGGATGCAGACAGCGCGTGGGGAAGCCAGGCCTACGCCGGTTTCAATCGTTTGAAAGATGAATTCCGGTTTGTTTTCAGAGTCACGGGCCTGATCGGTGATTACGAAGAACTTGGTTTCCTTGAAGACAAAGATGAATTCTCGCCAGGTCACGATGGCTTTGATTTTCTCCCCATCGCCGGGCGTGAACTGAAGATAGGCCGTGGTTTCGAAGCTCTCTGGATTACCTTCTTCTGAGAAGTAAACATGGCTGGGTGAGGACGATGCCGCTGCTCCCCCCGGCCCTCCGGTGGTAGTCGAGAAGGCTCCGCAGACGAGGCGGTTCCAAGCGGGGAAGACGCAGAGCGAAGCTGCCTTAGGCATCGTTTTGGCGGCCACTCCGTCCACCGTCGCGGTCGGAGCCGTCCATTCTTCGCCGTTCCACTTGCGCAACGTGTCGGTGCCATTTCCCGCATAGGCCACCTCTTCGTTGGGTTTCCCGAAGCGGACGAAGTCCCAGACGGCTTTGGTCAGCCCTGTCGCGCTGGCCACGACGGCCCCGCCTGTGCTCAGAGTCTCTAGGCGGGTTCCGCATCCTGCGAGCAACTGCTTCACGCCCGACGACGTGTAGTAAGGGCTCAAGCTTTCTACGCGGTTGGTCAGTTCCGAGCTAGTCAGGTTGTTGTATCCCGGCCTGGATTCAATGGCGCCGCGTTGGCTGAAGAGCACATTCAATGCATCGACAGCCTCCGCTGGATCTACGGCATCGGGCTTGGCGACCAAGTTAAGACCTTTTCCGAAGCCTTCAAGCGGCAACGACTGGTAAGAGCGCGCCGCCATCTAGAGGTAGCTTCCAGGCCAACCCGTGCGGACCGTCAGGCGTGGGGACTGCAGATCGCGTTGGAGTTCGGCGGCGACCATTTCCCCGAAGTCCGTCTGCGTGGCTTCTTTCAGTTCACGGGCTACGTCTATTTCATCGTTCTCTTTCAAGCAATCGACCACAGCTAAATCCACGATCAAGCCATGCCATTCGGAGGGCATCGCTGGTTCCAGTTTGGCCGTCAGGACTTCTGGTTTTTTGGCATAGCGAACCTGGATGTTTTCGCTCGTGCTTACGGGGAAAGTCCGCAGCGTTAGGTTGTCCAGCCACCACCACAACGGTTCTCCCGTTTCTTCAAGGTTGGGGAAGCGTTCGACCAGCCATTGCCTCGTCTGCCCGTAAAGAGGGCGTTCCGTCGTCGTATCGACAACCGAGAGAACATCGCGAAGATCTTTGATTTCGAAGGGAGCGGTGCCTTCTTTCGTCCCTTCTCGCCAAGGCCATACGTACTTCGCTTCAAGCTTCTGGTAAGCGCGCTGGACGAAGGTTTCGATCCGGCTCGCAGCCAGATATTGATACCCCCGTTCATTGACCTCTTGGACAAGCTGTTCGAAATTCACGATAAACCCTAGGGTTTCTTGGGAGCGTATTTCCGGGGTCCTGAGGACCTGGAAACGTGGCCCTTCAGATCCGTCCGTTTCTCGAAGCCTTCGGGGCCACGAAGCCTCTTGGCGGCTCTCACAGCTAGTTCCGCTTCATCGAGCCTTTGCTCTTTCTCGGTCTCGTAGGCCCGCTCTTTGGAGATCTGGATTCTGCGCTTGATCTCTTCGCGTTCGTGCCGCCTGCGGTCGTTCCACATGTCCGCGCCTTGCAGCATCTCCAGCATCCAGGAACCCGGTTCCCGGTATTGGCCGTCAGGTCCCTGAAGGACGATGTACTCGTCCACGGAGCCAGGGACCCGTTTCTTGATCGCCCAATGGCTGGGACGGACCTCGAAGCCCTCGGCGTCGTCACGACCCAGGACCAGTGATAGCCCAGGGTCGATCTTCCTCAGCTCCGTGTTCCAGTGATCCGCTACCGCGATCTGCTCATCGACCTGTTCGGCGATTTCACGATTGATCTGCTCTGCTTCTGAGCGTTCGGAGAGGAGGATGGACATATCAATAGCCGTAGGCAACTACCTGGACTTTGACTTTTTCCACATTTTTGGTCGAACCAATTTCTTTCTGCGTTTTGTAGTTAAAGAGTTTGAGTAGTTCTTTTTCGGTGTTGTAAACGGCCCAACCAAGTTCAACTGTTTCCGATTCAGAGCCCTGGAGGATCGCGCAATGCGCCCACTCCACTCGGCTCAAACCCAGTTCTTTAGCCGTCAGGGACTCCCCACCTTCAAGGTAGGAGCTGTCGAACTGGACTTCTGCAACTACTTGCCTGCGCGCACCGGGCACGCGAGGCTTATCGAGGATCGTGGTTGTAAGTGCCAAGAGAGTTCCTTCCGTGATAATGTGGACATATGGAGAGCACAACGGCCCTTGAAGCATTGCGTTGCCAGTTGATCGGGATGCTGCTCGAAATGGCAGGGCAGACGCGGGACAACGGAGTTCTTCACGGACGCATCGAAGTCTTGATGAACGACCCCTACGGCCGCCAAGAAGTCAGAGATGCGTGCCACGATCTCCTGGCCGAGCTAGCCCGCCCCCAGCGTTAGCCAGAGGCGGGCGAATAGCTACGGGGTTGTGAGTTCGGTGAGCCGACCTATCGAATTGCGCCGGTTGGTCGCAAATTGCAAGTAGCCCTCGATCGCGCCTACGACATACGTAGAGCCGATTTTGTACATGAGGAGCCCCTTGCCACCATACTTCTCGGTGGCCCAGTAGGGAGCGCTGTCACGGAGGATGAACACGTGGTTCTTGACGGACATATAGAAATCTTTGTCCGGACAGTCGTTGTGGCCCTGAACCTTCAGTGAGCCGACCATGATCGACTCTCCGTCCCCGGTGTTCTGAGCCTGCGTGTCGGGGAAGCGGACCTGGGTGTAGCTTTCGTTTTCCAGAGCCTGGATCTGCGCCAGCGCCGTGAAGCACCAATCCGGATTTTCCCCGATCTGGCGGAGTTTACGGCGCAGTTTGATCACCTTCTGACGGGTAATCGGCGTGGATTTGGCTTCTTCCACGACCCCGGCCCAACGTGGCACCGTTTCCGGTTTCAGGCCGCCCAGTTCGGTTGTTTCCGAGGAGAGGTTGCCCCAGCCGTTGTTCTCGTAGCTGGTTTCCCCTGAACGCGAGTTGGCGAGAGAAACGTAGTCGGTTTCCGCCGTTTTGATTTTGGTCGCGATTTCCAGCGTCGGCGTTCCTTCCGATTCTTTGAAGGCGAGGATTTCTTTATCCGCAGCCTTCAGCGCCTCTTCTGTTTTGGAACCGATATCGATTACCTGACCGACAGGCAGGTAGCCGTTGCGAATCGCCTGGTAGCCGAATCCTGTTTTGAGCAGGTTGATCGTTTTCGATTCGGTTTCTTCTTTGGCGCACTGGGCGATCAGCGCGGTGCCGTCCCCGAACAGGGTGCGGGTGAGCTGCTTGCGCATGTCGCTGAGCTTGCCTTCGACTTCCATGTCGAGCCAGCGCATGATCGACTTGGCCGCGTCTTTGGTGCGCTCGATCGCGGCCGTATCCATTTCGATCTGGCCCCACTGACGCTTGTATTCCCATTTGGCCCGCGTGACCTGTTGCGGGGCAGCGGCGTTCAGAGCTGCCGAGCCCGTTTTGGGCACCCAGGTGATACCGCCGCCGCGTCCGGTCTGGACGGGGGTTAGGGCTTCAAGACCGATCTGGATTTCTGGTTTTAGCTTTAAGACATCTTCCAGCATCGGGTCTTTTGAATAGAACTGCTTCTCGAAGTTCTCTTGAGTCCAGACCTGCTTCGCTCCGGATTCCGCGACTTCGAATGTCGAGACTGACATTACAAAGGCTCCTTCTGGATTCGGGAGCTATTCAAGCGACGGAGCCGCTTCCTCAGCGATTTCGTCATAGAGCTTGAATCGCTCCTCTTGGTTCGTAGGATCAATCGCTTTCCGCGCAGGTGAGCCTTGACTTATCCGCCTCGGACCGCCTTTTTTGCTGGCAATCCATTCGTCAACGAAACCCTTAAAGGTCTCGCCGATCTCTGGAATCGCCTGCGGCCCATGCACTTCCGCGTAGGAGGAGATTGCTTTGAGGGTCTTGCCCTCAAACTCGAATCCGTTGCCGAAAGACTTCTCAAGCGCTTCAATGCCCTCGGCGATTTCATCTGTCGCCTGAGCGCTTTGCTGCGCCTGGACCTCTTCCTGCTGCTGGTGAGTCAGAGCGCCTTCGACATTCTCAAGGCGAGCACGTAGCTCATCCTCAGGGTCTAGGAACTCTTCTGGCTCGCCTTCGTCGAATTCGTAGCCGAACTCCTGTTGGAGCCAAGCGTCTCGTGCGGCGGGGTCATTCTGAATCGCCGTAATGAACTCACGGTATTCCTGCGCTTCTTGGCGCTCCTGCGCGAGACCTTGAGTCTTCTGGGTGAAGCCGGATCGAAGCTCGTTGTACTTCTGCTCGAACCAGTCTTTCCCAGCGTCCTCCGGGATATCTTTTGCAGGATCGAAGTCCGTAAAGGACTCCTGAGCCTCTGTCGCTTGTCCGGTATCCGGGGCGTCGTCGGTTTCGGCGGCTTGTCCTAGATCAGGGGCCTCTGTTGCTTCGTCTGACATTTACTGCCTTTCATGGAGCGGGGGCCATAGCCTTGTCCGCGTATTGAACGGGGCTTCCGAAGAAGCTTGTCCGCTGATAAGATTGCGTCCACGTGGACCAGTACGAGATCCTCATTTGCCCCGTTTGTCTCACGCAGATAGAGCGCGACTGGGAGACTGGCGCTGACTGTTATCACCGAGAACTCGGAGGAAACGTCGAGGCCGTAACCGTTCCTGCCTCGGTCCTAGCCAAAGATCTCTCAGACGCCGTAGCGGCTGCTCAACCCAAGCTCAAAGAGGAGAAGGAGAAAGAGGCCAAGCGTCGAAAAGAGCGTGAGGCTTGGGAAGCACTTCCCGCTGAGGAGCGGGAGCGCATCAAAGCCGAAGAATGGGCCAAGATGAGTCCAATGGAGAAAGCCCTGCGGCAGCAATTCCAAGACCTATCGAGATCGACCAACCGTCAGCTATTCGGCTCCTTCGCCACGATCCCAGTCAAAGAAACATAGCGGTTTCTCGCGAGGCTGTAGCGCGCGTTCTAAGCCCCGCTTGGCAGTTCCTTGGGTCCTTCTTCGGAAGATCCATTCACGGCTGCGAGAGAGGGAGCCTGCTTCGTCTGAGGGGCTGCTGCGTTATTCATCCCCTGCTGTTCCGCGATGGAGTTCTGAAGTTCAGCTTTCTGCTGCGCTTCTTTGCGTTCGATATCGCGCAGCGCTGAGAAGATCATCATCGTCGCCTTCTGGGCTTCTTCGTCCATGTTGGCGAATTCATCGCTCTTGGCCCAGTTGGCGAGGACTGATTTCCAGACCGCGATGTTGTCGATGTCGGGGCGAGGCATCCAAGACGGGACCTCCGTCTCCATCACCGGCCTGCCGGGGTTGCCGCTGCCGGGGATTTCTTCGCCTGTTTCTGGATCGACTTCTCCCTGCTGCGGTTCTTCAATCCATTCCGGTTCTTCGGTTTCAAGGTTGAGCTTCGGGCTTTCCTCTCCGGGCCACGCTGGACGCATCGGCATCGACCAGAAGGCCCCGGAGCGGATCTGGGTGATGATGTAGTTGATTCGGCCCACGTCCTCTTCGTAGCCTTCGAGCAGCCCTTCCGCGTTCCCATTGTTCATCGCGCTGAGGAGAACCTCCGGTGGGAAGTAGCCGGGGAACATCTGGGCGATGTTCTGGATTCGCTGCTCTATTGCCTGACGTGTGAAGGGGGTCAGGGAACCAGGCTGGACTCGTACATCCGTCTGGTCGCGCAGGTCCGCGCCCTTGAAGTCTTCGATTGGCATCCAGCCGGTGCGACCCCGGAACTTCAGCATCCGGTCCTCGGTGTAGTGGCGCTGAACGAGGGTGAGGCTGTCTCGCATGATCCGGCTGTGGACTTCGGCCAGGTTGGCAATCAAGTCCTCCCAAGCGATTTCGTCCTTCTGGAGGATGCTCTGGACGGCCTGATTGGCCGAGACCTGGGACGGCACTTCGTTGTCGTGCGCCTCGAAGCGCATCTCTGAGAGCGCTTCTTCTTTGAGTTTGAACAACTCGGCAGGAATCCCCTGCGTAGGCGCGAATTCGATTTTCCCGCCCATCAGGACAGTCGGGTCGTATTCTTCTCGCGCTCCGGGTTCATCCGTCGCCGGAGACTTGAAAGCACCGATGGGCGCGAGGGTCTTCGGCACCAGCCCCTCCTGCGCGAACTCAGCGATCTTGTTCTGGGCGAAGTCGTAGGTCCGCATCGAGTCGATCAAGGATCGAACGAGGCCCTTATCGCGATCTGAAGCCGGGTTGACCGTGTAGCCAAGACGGTGGATACAGGGCTCATCCACGACCTGGCCTTT
>Ga0137413_10000012_pt1 | contig 44417 bp, 70 predicted proteins | sample CZODoug2_1_16fun_FD_108280 | JGI IMG/M metagenome (GOLD analysis project Ga0137413, IMG submission 108280) | Vadose zone soil fungal communities from Angelo Coast Range Reserve, California, USA - CZODoug2_1_16fungal (Illumina Assembly) | ecosystem: Environmental > Terrestrial > Soil > Vadose... | reverse complement strand
TGCCGCCCACCGTATCGCAGCGGAACGGGCAGCGTTCGGCAAAGCGATAGAAATTTGCCGTGAGTATGGATGTGAAGCCGCTGACGAACTCGTGACGCGCATTGAGCAGCTAACAGCCCCCGCTGCACAAAGCGTAAAAGGATTTGCTGGAGACCCGCGAGATTCTGAATAAAGTTGCGCCCGCTGCACAGACAGGAGAAAAGTGATGGCCAATAAAGAACACGAACTTATTCACTGGGACGATTACCGCTGCAAGAATTGTGGCCTAGAAGTTGGTTATTGGCCCGGTAATCCAATCTGCGTGCCCCCAGCGGATCCGCTCGAAAACTTAGAGCTTCACGCTCCTACCTTTGCTGACGCTGAAACGCAAGATGAATTTCAGGTTTCAATGAATCCAGCGGCTCCGGTAGCGACGGAAGAGACGGCGCAGGTAAAGTGCCTCTATTGCGGTCAGGATTATTCCAAGCAGCCGCTAGATGTTGTGCTCTCCAAAGAACAGTGGCTTTTGCTGAATCCTGACGATGGTGGAGTACTTTGCGCGGCCTGCATCGTGAAACGCGCAGCAGAACTTCCGCACGTGATAAATCTTTCAGCCAGGATAACTTTCGCAGATGAGTTCGATTCGCCAGTGCCCCAGCCCGCAGGGACGCCGCAGCCGCTTGCAAGCATGGATATGGACGATTTGATGGATTTAGCTGAGCAGCATGGCTGGCGTTACCCATCAAAAAATGAAACGGAAGAAGAGTACCGAGCGGTATTAATTTCTAAGTTGCCCGCCGCCCCACCGCCAACCGGGACGCCGGAACAGTTGCGGGAGCTGGCGGAAAAGTGGCGGAAACATAAGGCTGAATTGTACCTGCCGAATCAGCATGAATACAACGGCTACGCTACGGCCTGTGGAGACCACGCCAACGAGTTGGAAGCTCTCATAGCAGGACACGTTTCTGTGGCACATCTAATTGAACGTACTGGATTGTGCTTTGGGTTTTGTGACCACAAACCGAAGTGGGTTGCATTTACCGATATTTCGGCACTGCGCTTTTCTCGCCGAAGTGACGCGATTCGTTTCATTGAGTCGTTTAGAGAGCAAGTAGATTTGGAGAACGTCCTTGTCACAGAGCATTTGTGGAGCGATAAAAATGACCGGACTTGAAATTATCGCTTGGGCGGTAAAGAAATGCCAAGAAGAAAAAGTTCCACCGGATGACGGAGCAATTGTACGTATGATTCGGTATCACTTAATTGACGTGGACGATGCACGCCTGCGTCCCGCCGCGCCACCGCAGGAGCGAGAGGCAGGCAAATGAGCCGCTGGAAATTAGATAGTGATGCGCTTCCCGGTCAAGAGACCTGTTTAAGTTGTGGCGGCCTGCACTATGGAACGCCAAAGGGTGTTTGTCCTCTTGCTCCTGGTTATGTTTCGCCTAAGCCGTGGCCAAAAGAAAGCAGGGTAATCATGGATAGAATAAATGACAGACATCTTTGTCACATCTGCGAAGAGCGTACTGAGCTAAAATGCTCCGATTGCGCTATCAATCTCAAAGCTGAAGTGTTCGTTTGCGAGAATCCAAAATGTCGTGACGAGCATGAAAATAGATATTGCTCTGGCCCTAATAGGCACTGCGCTGGTGGAGAGCACTGTGTCTGTCAGCCCGGCTACGGTCACAAAAAGAATATGCTGCTACAAACCCCCATTTCTGTACCGTTGGCTGAAAAGAGCAAAGAGGAATTGGTTCGCATCGTCGAGATGATGCAGGAAGATTTGCAATGGTATGTTGCCGAGGGTAATCGACTGCTGGCCGCCGCCCCACCGCCAACCGGGACGCCGGAACAGTTGCGGGAGGCCGAGCGGCGATTGCGGGATGCTTTGGATAAAGCTCAATATTGCGCACGAAACGTGGAATTCGTTTTCGTCAACTCGGATTGGATTAACGTCTGCCAGAAGCTAGACGACATCCGTCGAATCGCCGCCGCGCCGCAGGCCAGCCAGCCCACATTTCGGATTGAGATTGACCCTTCAATGCCCGCCGACGAAATTCACCTGCACGATTTAGCGAGAGGCAGGCAAATGAGAGTGCTGGATTTATGCGCTGGCGAGCTTGGCTGGTCTGCTGTTTTTGCCCAGCGCGGCCATATCTGCATCTGCGTTGACTTGCGTAAGCCTGCTCGAGCCGTGCCGCAAGGCTGTACTATGGTCGAAGGTGACATTCTGGAAATCACGGCGGATTATATTCAGAACTTTAACTTCGTCGTAGCCTCAACACCCTGCGAACAGTTCAGTACCATGCTGAATTTCCGTCCGCCAGTTCCTTTCCCCGCGCTGGGCATCAAGTTATTCAATCACGCTCGATCAATATGCGAGGCCGCAGGAATTCCGTACGTAATGGAGAATGTCGCCGGGGCGCAGCGCTACGTCGGAAAATCCGATAATCACGCTGGTAGTTTTCATCTATGGGGAACGGCTGTCCCTACAGGAAAGTTGCCGAATTGCCGGAAGGGCATGACCGAACTGGCGATGGGGCTGCGCGAGCACAAAGGCAAGCCAGGTTGGGACGTGCGGCATAATGGCGTGAAGGGCAAAACGCAAACCGATATTGTGGCCACCATTCCTCCTGAACTAGCAAACTGTGTAGCCGAATATGCAGAACGAATTGTGGAGCAGTGGGGCGCCCAGCGAGAGGCACAGGAGAAGAAAGCGTGAGCGTAGAACGAGCGAGGCTGTTCGCTTTGAAGCAATACCCGGATGCGAAAACCTTCCGGTTTAGGGTGCTTAGGAATACTTGGTTTAATTTTCATTGCGGCCGGCGCGGCGTGGTTGTCCTAGTCGAAGTTGGCACATCTTGCAGCAAGCATCTGGATACGAAAATGCACCTGACGATTTGCGCGTGTTCCACCTGCGAAACTGAACCTGATTGGAGAGAGGCACCGAGTTATGACTACGGAATCTAAACGCAAGCCGATTATTTGCTTGGACTTTGACGGCGTGATTCACAGCTATACGAGCGGCTGGCGAGGGGCACGCAATATTCCCGACTCGCCAGTAGAAGGAGCAATCGAATTCATTCTCCACGCGGTACGCGACTATGACGTGGTGATTCATTCCAGCCGCGCTCGTTACTGGGGCGGAATCTCCGCGATGCGTAGCTGGCTACGGACTCATTCTGGGAATCTTTGGTACGACACGCCAGCAGGGCCGGGGATTGAAGATGTGCGCTTCACGCGCTGGAAACCAGCAGCAGTTGTTACGCTTGATGACCGCGCCGTCCGATTTGACGGCAAGTTCCCAGAACCGCGAGAGCTAGCAGCACTTCAGCCGTGGAATAAAGCGACGAAAATATGATTGCTTTGCCACTTCAGCTAGGACGCAGGCGCATCTTGATTCTAGTGATGGAGCGCGAGAACCTGATGCGCTTGCAGCAGGCCGACCCTATTGACCTAAAGACCGACGACTATTTCGTGCCGCAGCAGAACGCAGCGGGAATCGAATTGCTGATTGCCTACGAGCATGACCACGACAAAATCATGGAGTTAAACGAATCTGGCGGTCTGGCAGCAGTAGTGAAGCACCTAGAGCAATTATCATCCTGCACAAACCACTTGAATTCTCAGAAGAAATACCGTGGCCACCAGCCCCAGCGAGGAAACCATGAGCAAAGCAACCGCAGCCCTTAGCGCTCGCAGCTCAGCTCCATATCCCTGAGCCATGCCAACCGCTTTTCGAGGTCTGCTTTGCGTGCCAGCAGCCGTTCTAGCGCTACGACATGTGGCGACAACGAGCACAGTTCCAGCTCCAAAGCCACAATTTCTTGGCTCAGCGCCGAACGCAGTTGGGGCCGTTCCTCTGCAAGTGGGCGGTACATGGCGTGCTCTAGCATTTCAGACTAGACGTGGCTGGTACAATCGGGTAAAAGCCTTATTTTGCTGTTTTCCCAATGTTTTGCACGGGCCCGCAGCAGAAAAGCCTTGACGCCGTTTCCTGGATTGGGGTAGAGTGCGAGCAAGGGTTTCTCTTGTGATGTGCGGCGTTGGGGTCAGATGGTCCTTCGCCGGAACACGCCTCGCACGCATATCACAAGGGGAGCCGTTAGAAAGATGTTCCGGCGAATATGCTCCTACATTTTTCCAGTCTGAAGCCGTCACTCTGCCGCTTTGCGGGAATGAAGGGCGTTGTGTATTCACCCGCTATCAAATCTCAAAACAAATCCAAGCTCTCCTGCCGAGGAACTTGGTCTGCCAGGTTTGATAGCAAATGCGCGGTTTCCACTAGCCGAAACTTAAAGGTTGCAACCGATAGTAAGCAGGAACTATTGGTGAGAACCGTGGCTTGCTATCTCTAAACACGACTTTGAGATGCTAAGGGGCTCTGCCCCTCGCACCCCGAAACCTTCAGAGGGAAACTTCGGCAGGGAAAACGGACTATGGGGAAAATAAAAATTAGTAGTGCGGCGAAAGAAGCAGTGATTTTGCGCTCTATGATGACTTGCGAAGATTGCAAAATAAATAAAGCCGAGCACTTTCATCATGTGACCTATGCGCGAAAGGGGCAGGAACTACCGGAGGATTTGGAGCACCTGTGCATTGTCTGTCATGGAAAAAGGCACCCGCATCATAACTTTAGAACGGCTTGGGAGCAGAGGCAGATACACCTATGGAAGTTAGCCGGAGCCAAGAAACACAAACGACGCACGAAGTACAAATCATTCACAAGCCTATCTGCATAGGCAGGCCGTGGGGTTGCGTTTGTTCTTGCGGCTGGCGTTCAGCAAATCAAGATGAAGCCGAAGCAGAGAACAGCAAAAGAATCCATTTATCCACAGGAGCAGAAAAATAAGTTTTGCACAGTGTAAATAATCCCTATTGACAGGTTTCACGCGACGTGAGACAAGTAGCACATGAAGAGGGAAAGAGAATATACAGAGTTCTTGCACGTGAGGCTGACGAAAGGTCAAAGGCGCATTCTGAAGTGCTTGGCCAATCACGTGAAGCTAGACGAATCGGACACGGTTAGAGCAATTCTAGCGTTCACCAATAGGCGCTCAATCGAGTTTGACGGCGAGCTGCGGCAGATTAAGAAAAATGCGGAGGCGCGGCCATGAAGCCAGCCCTACAGCGCGACTGGACGCGTTTCAGGCTGAACGTGAAGAGCAATCGCCACAGCCAGCGAGAGCCGATTCGCTGCGCTCTATGCCAGCAACTCATCATCACCGGGCAGCCGTACAGGGACGGCGGCAGTACCGGGCACGCTCACGAAACATGCGTACAAGCAGAAAGGAACAGCCATGAGTGAAGCAATCGAAGAGAAGCCCGAATCGAACGAGTTGGTGTCAGTGAAACGCTCCACGGATATTGGGAAGCTGGTCACTGCGTTGTGCAAGGCGCAGTTGGCCTTCGACCCCATCTACAAGGAATCGGAGAATCCAGCTTTCAAGCGCGGTAACCGGGTATCGAAGTATGCCGACCTGTTCAGCCTGGTTTCGGCCACCAGAAAGCACCTGAATAACAACGGAATCACCATCATGCAGTTTCCAACCGTGACACTGACTGGCAAGAACTTGATAGTCACTACGCTCATGGCGCATGAATCCGGCGAATGGATTAGCCACGAACTGCTTATCCCAGCAGTGGACGAACGCGGCTTCACGGCGCACAGCATCGGCAAGGCCATGACCTACGCCAGACGGTACTCTTGGCAATCAGTGACAGGCTCGGTGGCCGAGGACGATGACGATGGCAACGATGTTTCAGGGCAAGGCACAGCGGAAGCCGCTCAGGCGGTAGCAAGGCAAAAAATAGAGCAAGCAGCCAAAGCGGGGAATAAAACCGCGCAGGCAGCCCTAGAATCGCAGGAACAGGCTAATGGCGAGCGTTCGCTGTTCTACGTTTGGCACCAAGAGAGCCAGACGGCAACCATCTTGGGAGACGAAGCGCTCAAGAAGCTCAACAAGGACGTACTGCGAGACTTCTGGAATCCCACGGCAAAGGCAATTGTGGTAAACGCACAACAGCTAGAGGACTTGAAATACACACTGGAGCGGAGACAATGCCCATTCTCAGCACTCCCAAGCAACTGAAATTAACAGGCTTGGCCAGAGCAGAGAGCGCTCATCGGGAGTCTTTTCTTGCTGCTTGCTGGGTAGCTGAACTTCTGGGCCACCAGCAAGACACAGTTTGTATGGACGATGTAACGCGGTTTATCAGCCCGGAAGCGCTTGGCAATTCTGCTGGCGGGGTGTTCCGTGGCGGGGCGTGGGATTTGGTGACGGTGATGCCGTCGAATCGGCTTGGGAGGCGCGGTGGGTATCAGGGGACATGGGCGCTCCGCAAATGAGTTTCTAGCAAGGTGAGTGAGCCGTGTATACGGCACTTTGCTGAAAGGGGGACTGGGAAAAGCGGCTGAGTGACAGTCATACAGAGTGGGCGCAATAAAGCGTCTAAGCTCGCGTCTCGATTACCGAGCAGGTCGTACTCAGTCTCCCACAAATTATGCCTACATTGGAGGAGGTATACTTCGCCACAAAGTTCCTGTACGAACAGGGGCCAGCGCACCGGAGCCGCAAGTGCCACTACGGGCTGGTAGACGTGGAAGCGAAGCAGCGGATACTCAACCCGGACAAGAACCGGCGCGTGATATTTGTCACCGATGAAACCAATTACGTGGAGTTTCACAAGCAGAAAGAGCGGTACATTGAAGCTTGCGGCGGCAATAAAACGTTGGGCATCCACGCGATGATTCTGCTACTCAGCAAAATCAGCAGCGAAGCAATCAAGGGGCTAGTCGAAGATGGGCTTGATGAACAAAAGTCCTGAGCGGAAGGCCGAGCTTGGGTACACCGATGCCAAGTCGTTTGTCCGGCCTACGGGCGAAGAGGTGTTGTTCGGCGAAGATTGGCGGCGCCGCAAGATGGAGCTGCAAGAACGTAGTGCCGGACTTTGCGAGCGCTGGAGCATCCTGCACAAGCCGCACGTGGTTTTGTGCAGGACGGAAGGCGAAGAGCCGCACCACATCATTCCTCGCAGGGACGGGCGTGACGACAGGCTCAAGAACCTAGCGAATTTGTCTCATTTCTGCCATTTAGCGGAAGACGAAAGGGTGCCGCGTTGGACAAAGAATGGGTAGCGGTGATTGCCAGGATTTACCCGGCTGGCTACAAAAACAAAGACGGCTGGAGCCGAAAGATGGTTCGCCTGGAGAGGATTCATGGCCAAGAAGTACCGCTCGCTGAAGCTCAATTGGAAGAGCAAGAAGGTGAGGCGTATGTATCTCCGGGATTGGATGCGAGCGTGGCGGGCGGTGCCAGAAAACAGAACAGCAGAAAAGATTAAGGCCATTCGCAATCAGGAAAGGAACCTGCATGGCTAAAGCCCCGAAAGAAAAGAAACAAACTCCAGCGCAACTGCTGCTGGCGATTCACCTGCGAGAGCTGGGCTTTGCTCCTGAGCCGGAAGTGCGGGTTTGTGCCGAGCGCAGGTGGAGATTCGACTTGGCAGATGCTTCGCGCCGGATTGCATTTGAGGTCTCAGGCGGTAACTGGACTGGGGGCCATGCGAGAGGGCGCGAGCAAGAGGATGAATACACCAAGCTGAACACCGCGCAACTTTTAGACTGGCGTGTTTTCCAGTTTACCAATCGCCAAGTTTCTACGGGCGAGGCCAAGGAATTTCTGAGGAAATGGGATTTACTATGATTCCAGCAAACAAAATTAGCATCTCAATCGCTTCTGATTATGCCGGGATGGAAGCCGGAGAGTTTGATTTCTATTTCGGCTATGAATACGGCAAGGACGATGAAGGCGAAGTTTGGGGATTCCGAGCCAAGAAGAATGGAGAGGTTGTTTTGGAGTACCCCGTGGAAGAAGGACGATTTGAGGTTGCGGAACGGCTGCTGGAAGGAATTGGGCATTATTTGGCGGGACTGCCATGATTCCAGCCGTGGAGCGTAAGGATTTGCTTCGCTGGAGCTTGCTGTTTTTGGCGGTGGCCGTACTGGTGGCTTATGCGGCGTTTGGGCGCTGAAAATGCCAGTAGACAACAAAAAGTATCCGAAGAATTGGAAACAGATTGTCGCGGATATTGCCAAGAGAAGTGGAGGACGCTGTGAATGCACGGGAGAGTGCGGTTTACATAAAACGAATCCTGGCCCGCGAAGATGCATCGAAAGAAATGGAGAGCCAGCTACGTTTGCTCGCGGAAAGATTGTACTTACAACTGCCCACTTGTGTCATAACCCAGCGTGCGCCAGACGGAAGCATCTCAAGCATATGTGTCAGCGATGTCATTTACGATACGACGTTAAATTGCATCAACGGCATCGCAGGGAGCGCAAAGAACGAGAAACCGGGCAGATGCGGCTGATATGAAAACCGCTCTGCATTTCTGCGGGATTCTAGCGCTGGCGTGACGATTTCGATTGTATTTGCAAGAAACGTAAGCCTAAGATGGAGGAATGATGAAAACAAAACACACGGCCCTAGTAGTGGTTCTGCTCTCCAGTCTGTTCTTTGCTGGCTGTCCGGGCACGGCCTATCACAAAGCAGTGATTGCCGAGCACGACTTCAGCGTGACGGTGGCAGCTTTCCAGCAAGCGGAGATAGTTGAATTCCAGTCTGGCCGGATTGACTCTGCGGAGCATCTGAAGCTGGAAGCAGGCATCGAGAAAGTAGCTCTGGCCGGACAAACGCTCACTAGTTCGCTGCAATCTGGCGCCGCCAACACTACCGTCCAGCAGAACTTCAACACGCTTTCGGCAGCTGTGACTGACTTGATGAATAGCGGAGTGCTGGGCGTAAAGAACCCAACATCTCAGCAACTCTTGAAAGTGTCGATTCAGACCGCACAAGCCATCCTGGCGAATGTTTCAACGCTTCTCGCCAATCAAACGACTACCACCACAGGAGGAAAGTAATGGCCTCAGCCGCAAGAGCAATCGCCATCATCGGGGAAATCGCGCAGCTGGAACCTATCGCCTTCGGGCTGGTTATGTCGCTGGTAAACGGCCTCAAAGGCAAGTCGGACGCGGATATCTTGGCCGGGGACGCTGGCGAATGGACAGACATCATTGCCAAAGCGCACGCCGAAGCGTCCAAGTGAGCCATGCTGGAAACAGCGCTATTCAGGCTTTTCATTTGTTTGGTGATTTTATACTTTCTGTGGAGGGAAAAGAAAATGGCCGAAGATTTCACAGCCCTAAATGCAGCGATTGCTAAACTGCAAAGCGATGTAAACACACTCATCGCATCGAAAGCGCAGAGCAATCAGGCAGCGATTGATGCGGCCACAGCGGCAGTCGCAGCGGTGGATACGACCGTCACGGCAGCCACTCCACCTCCAGCTTAGCGAACAGAGCGCTAAGGGGCCGCTCCATCCCCTCCAAGGATGCAACCTAACCCAAGCGGCCCTCAAGTTTCGTGTGCCAAATCCAGTAGAAGGAGAGTTGACCACGTTGGGGCGGGAGTCAGTCTGGAGCTTCACCAAAACCCGGCTCCCGCCTAAAAAGCCATGCTAAACGCCCACTCCATAGAAAAGCTTGCAGAGGTACACCCGGAACTCGCCAGACGGGTGAAGCAATTGGCCGAAATATTGTCGTTTGATTTGGTGGTGACGTGCGGCTTGCGGACGTGGGCCGAGCAGGATGCGCTGTTCGATCAAGGACGGACGCAGCCGGGTAGCATCGTGACCAAGGCGCCCGGTGGCCATTCCGCTCACAATTTTGGGTACGCCGTTGATGTCGCGCCTAGCGATGGAGTAGGCATCGACTGGAGCGGCAAGGACGCCAAGTGGAACGAGATTCTGTCCAAGGCTCCCAGTTGTGGACTGAATGAAGGGGCAATGTGGAGAACGTTTCCCGATGAGCCGCATCTCTATTTGCAGGAATGTCCAGCCAATCCTGACGATACGATGCGCTGGGATTTTCAGGAAAAAGGCATGCCAGCGGTTTGGGCAAGTTTCAAGCTAAGCTGAGGTTCTTCCGACCGCTATAAATCCGCATCCGACAATCACCGCAGGCAGCCAGTACAGCCCCAGCCAAGAATCATGCAGCAGATACCCACACAGGAACAGAGTTTGCGCCAGCCAAGTCATGCTCAGGATGAAAAACTGATTGCAGTGGCGCGGCGAGTAGGCCGAAGAGGCTCCCAACACCTGCCCAAGAAAAAGCAATACCGAGCCTTGTAGCAGCACAATCCAGCTTGACTGGCTCCACGGATGGTCAACGCCCATAAAACACAGCCTGGACATCCCCACGGTCAGCACAGCTGGTATGGCGAGGAGTCTCAGGCGGTAGCTGAAGAGCAGCAGAGATTCCCAAACCACATGGAAGGCGAAAAACAGCCATAGGATAGTGGTAGCGGCGTAGACGGCGGGATAGTGCCAATGGTTCAGGTAGGCAGCTTCGGTGAGCAGTTCGTAGACCAGATTGCCGGCAAGGAACAGCCAAACCGACAGCGGACTCTTGACCTTCCACAGAGCGTAGACGTTGGCGCCAACAAGGAAGCCGAACCTCAGCGCTTCGGTCAAGGCGTGGTAGCGGCAAACGAGTACGACTGTCCTACGGCAAAGTAGCCAGCATCCTCAACCGAGAGATGCAGCACGATGGTTCCATCATCACCCTTCAGCACTATGTTGCCTTCTGAATTGACGATGCAAAGAAATAGTCCTACGACTTGACCCTTCGGTGGCGGCTGTCCCAAAATAGTTACCTACCTTTCTAGTAATTAAATGCGCTCAATCCCTCTTCCACATCGTGCCATTCATACGGCCTTCAATATATTTAATCTGCCCGCGCATGGCAATGATGTTCTTGCTGAGCCGGTCTATTTCCAATTCGAGTTCACGCGGCTTGTTCTCCCGTTTCTTCCAGCGAATCAGATACATCGTAACGAAACAAGAAACCACTTGTCCTGCCACGATGAGGGCAATCTGCTGGAAGATGGGATTCACCGCTGCTCCTACTTTGTTTTAACGCGCCTTGCCGATTTGGAGCCAAAATAGTATCCACAAATAGTCATCAAGATGCTGGAAATAGTGCCATCCCGGTGAAAAGCGATGAGCGTCAAGCAGCCGATAACCGCGCATCCGGCAATGAAATCACTTGGTTCCAATAGCTGCATTTTTCTCCTCGTAAGTATGGCTTCGTTCGATGCCCAGCACAAACAAACTCCACGATGTCACCACAAAACAAACAGCGGTAGGCAAGCCCATTCCCGCCCTGCCGCGAATCCATGAGTACAGATTCTCTTGTCCGCTTACATGGCCGATGATAGCCATCATGGCGATGCAGAAAATAATGAAGCTGCACATGCGGATGAGTGGAAATTGCCGGGTCACGGCTTGGGTTCCGCTGGCGGAAGTTGATTCTTCAGTGACACGCTAGAGTAGACCGTCGAGCGGGCAGAAAGCGCCATGTAGCCGATGATGTAGATGAAAAGTTTATAGTATTTCTGCACTCTGGGAAAGTCACCAAACGCATCCCACGGCGGCAACAAACTGTGCAGGATGGAGCACACAAACACCGTCTCGGTTGCCGCGTCCAGCATCTGATGCTGAGTTATCATTGCACACTCCCTGAATACGTTGGCCCGCAATCGGTCTGGCAGGTCAGTAAAATCTTGCAAGTCTTGGCGCAGGTTACTGCGTTGCTCAACGTTACCAGAATCTTGCCCGGTGCGGGGTAGGTTATTCCCATTAAGAGATTGGCTGGAGCAGTAGGAATGACACCAGAAAACTGGTAGGCTCCGACATCCCACGCTCCACTAGAAGGCCGAGCAATCGACACCCGCACCGAATTGACTGGTTTGTGATTTACTTGGTCGTAGGTCACAGCGTACGAAGTATCTTTTTTGCAGGCCGCTTGAGCAGCCGCATCGGTAATTGTGTTACATAGAGTTGTCTCGTTCACTCCCACGCCTATCGCCGCGCATCCGAGGCTTGGCAAGAATTGATACGTTCCCGCATAAGAACCACACAGTATATTTGCTACGGCTTTGGTTTGGGTAAGAATATCAACAGGGCCGCCTGGAACACCGTTAAAAGTTGCCGAGGTTATCGTGCCAGCACTGCTCGTCCACGAAGCACAAGCCGGGTCGGTGCCGTTGCCGCATTCCAGTTGGAATCCGCTGGTGATGAAATATGAATTGTAAAAAGAGAACGTAGCCTGATTCAGCGCTCCACAAACGTTTGATGGAGGATTGGCGACCAGTCCGCACTCCAAAGAGTTGTTAAAACCGTAAAATGTGCTGGTAGTCGGCCCCCAGTTTAGTAACCGCGCTACGTTGGTGTTCGTCCAGATATTGTTGAACATGAAATAAGTGCAAGGCCCAAGAAGCGGTTGCCAGCCCTGACCGGAATATACCGTGTCGATTACGTTGTTGTACCACGTAATTTGTAAGTTGCCGGAACAACCACCATCGTTGGAAATATGAGGATGCGTGGTTCCGGTGACGGAGGTCGCCGAAGCGTTGTAGAAATAATTGTCATGCACGGAGGACAATGCAACATCCAAGGCTTGAGAAATGTTGTAGAAAACGTTGTGGTCTATGTACAACTGCCCGGAATACACTCCCTCGCCGCTAAAAAATCCAGTACCCGGAGAACCTGTCCCTTGCCCACCGCTAGTGTAGGTTGTCGTTGGCCCAGCGTCCGTGCCGTCCACCACGTTGTACGTCCAATGGGCGTGAGCATCGCTCAATACCGCTGCTGACGAATAATCTCCCTTAGTGGGGACTGCGGATGCCGGGAACGTCCAGCGGTGGAAATAATTGTTCTCAATGGTAAGGAAATCTCCCCCTGAGCCGTTGGTGTTTTCAATGTACGATGGTTTCAACCCTCCGCCAGTTCCGGTGGTGTTGCACATTCCCGTGAACTCGAAACTGTCGATAATGACCCATTTGTGGGCGGAGTTGTTGATAAACGGGATGCTGACTCCGTTGGTATCGTAGAAACAGGTAGTGTTAGTGCCTGGATTTGACCAGTCGCCACCGCTGAAAATTGGCCGCGTCCAACTGCCTCCGGTGAACCAGGTTTTGTCCACGCCGTAGTAGTAACAGCCGTTGCCAGCACAGCCGTTAAAGCTGTCAGTGCCTCCAGAGCCTGCGCGGGTAGTCCACGGGAAAATCGTCCAGTCCCAAGTGATGCCGCCTTTGAAGATAATTCCAGTTCCGGTGGTTCCGCTTCCGGGCAGTGTCGAACAATTATTGGCGCAGCCTACCATGCCGAGAGTGTGTTTAAGGGGAGCGCCCTCGGTTGTTCCAGCATTGGTGTCGGCTCCGCCAACAAAATCAATGTAAAAGCAGTTCGAGGGAGCGCCATAAAGGCCACCGTCGCCCAAATTGGCGGCAGAGGGACAAGTACCCGCAAACGCCGGAGCCGCGTAGAGCAGGAGGAGCAATGCGAGTTGGAGCAGTTTTCTCACGATTCCACCGTTACATTGAAAACTGTTGCCGGTGGTGTAACTGCCAGAATGACTTGTAGCCAAACCGTGACCACGCCAGCCGAACTTACATATCCGCCGTACATTGAGCCAGCTCCAGTATCTGATTGAGGAGTCACTTTCACGTGCATTCCAGTCGTAGCTCCGGGAACGTTGATAGTTCCTGTTGTGCGTCCAGCGGCAAGCAATGCTCCACCTCCTAAACTGATTGTATATGGCCCAGACCCGAAGCTCATTTGCACGTCCCTTGGTAGAGTTCAGTCAAGTTGATAGTCGGTGTTCCATTGTACGTCAGGGTAATTCCGGTACGGCTGGCGGCACTGGGAGTTAGGAACAATGTTGCCGCTGTAACTGCTTGCGTTCCGCCTACCTGCTGCACTGTGCAAATCGGTGTTCGCCCAAAAGCCTGCGGGAAAGTAAAAGCAATGGTCGGATTAGCGCCCACTGCCGCAGAACCATTGGTCAAAGTGAAAGCAAAGCTGCGCGAGTCGCAATCCCCTTGTGTGCAATTTGGAATGGTGACCGCCGCGCTGGTGCCCCAATTGGCGCTGGGAACCAGATTGCCAGTAGCCAGCGCCGTTCCGGTGATGGAGCAACTGCCGTAAAGATTGAACGCGCCCGCTCCGGTAAATCCAGAGAACAGCGCGGTGGAATTTCCGCAATCGTCAAATACGTTCAACGTTCCTGCGGTATCCGAGAAGAAGTAGCGGCCAGCGGTCAACGCCGTGCCGGTATTCTGAACCCCGCGCAGATGATAGGTTCCTGGACTGGTGATGTTATATAAACCAGCTTGCCCCGCGTTGGTAAAATTTAAGACAGTCCCATCTAGATTTACGGTTCCCCGGTTGACCACTGTTGCGGAAGCAGAGGAAGCATTGTACATATACGAACCAGTGTCATTCCACGTGTTACCGCCTTGCACGAAGATGTTGCCAGAAGTGCCTCCGCTGCCATTGATTAAGCGCACGGTATTAAAAATACTCGGATTGCTGGCTTCCAAAATCGCTGCATAACCGTTCGTGCATCCACCCCAAAAGTCGCCGCCGAACCAGTTGACGATGAGTGGGCCAGCTACGTCCAGTGGCGTACATCCAGCAAATTCTGTCCACACGTCACGTAAATCAATACCGCTAAAAGTCCCGCCGCCAGCACCCAAGTTCAAACCGATGGTTCCAGCGGTATTGCCGCACCACGCCTGAATCATCGTTCCACTTATCAGTCCGTTAGCACCGCCGCCGAAGGTATGACCTAAAACCGCCCAAAGAGTTTTGCCGTTGAATCCGGCGCCACAGGCGTTGTTCCCCGCGCTCCAAACTTGCAGGCCGGAAATAAAGGGATTAGGAAATGCAAAAAGGCAGTTTACTCCTGTTCCGTTGGGGCCAGTACAGGTTGTTGGGTCGAATTTCGGTGTCGGTATCAGGAAAGTGCTGCCGCGCCCGTTACCTTTGATGGTGTATCCGAAACGCATGAATTCAATGGAAACATCCTGTCCACAAGCGCTCGACGCCGACCATGTATTAAACTCACCTTGTTCGATGAACGATGCTCCGTCGAGAATAAGAGGTAGGCATTTAGTCTGAGCATCTGTCCATGCAGCAAATAGCGGGTCATTGGCGGTGCTTTGTGTTTGACCCAGAATTGCGCTATCGATATGCCCCCATAGGAAAATAGAATTGTGAGTCTGGTTCGCGGTGGCGTTGCCGCCAGAACAGGTTGCATGTTGAGCGTCAGTGACCGTAAGCGTGCCTTCAGGCAAAACCACTACAGCAGTCTGTGATAAGTCGGATTGCGCGTTGGTAGCCCAGCAGGCTTTTCCATTGTCGGTGCCCGCCACGAAGTTGCAATCGTTGGCAAAAGTGCAATCGATGATGGCGTTCGCTGTCGATAGCGTGGCATCGGTAATCCACTTCACGTCACGTTTCACGCCGTAATTGGAAGCGACAATAGCAAGAGGACTGGGATTGGAGGTGACCCGCGCTTCCCAAATTACTCCAGCACCGTTGTTCAGCGAAACCGTTTGATTTGGATAGAGAGAAAAAGAAGTCTGTCCAGTAAGCGCGGGACTTATTTGCCCGTACACCGAGAGCGTATCCGAGCCGCCGCGGTTAATAGTTAGGAACGGAGAGACACTCTCATTTATCAGCACAAACGCCATGTTCGACCCGCAGCCGGAAGCAGTATGGTCTGGCAGGTTGATGACGCTGGCTCCAGCTTGAAAGCGAATCGTGGTTGAGCGGTCTCGCAAGGTCGTAGCGCTGTCGCACAGGATGGTGTACGGCGTGGTAGTGACCGCAGCGCCTGCGTTGCCGTCTGCGATTCCGGGCGAAGAAAGGACTACCGCCCCGCCATTGCTCGCCACTGGCACCTGCCCGGTCCTTGCGGCGGTCTCTGCTACCGTTGAGGTTACAGTGGTGCCGCTGGCGTCAGGCTTAGTTTCGGTTTGAGCCGCACTAAATGAATTGTTCACCTCACTATAGACAAAGCCCGTAGCTGACGTGCTTGGGAATCGATGGGCATTTGAGCTTAACCCAGTACTGGAAACGATGCTGCTGCCAGCGGTATTGGTGTTGGGCACCGTTCCGCAATTGCTATTCACGGTATCAACGAAAGTACTGCCAGTGAACTGTGGCGTCGGGCAAGATACCACCGAAACCTTGTTTCCTTGATTGATTGGCGCAGCCCCAAAGCTGTGATAGGCCATAAATCCAATGGCCCCGGTGGGCCGGGAAGGCAGGTTACAAGTCACCGTCTGATTCCCGGTGGTAGTCGTTACCGTGGCAGTCGGCCCGATGAAGGTCTCCTGCCCGTCAGCGTCAACCGCTGTTAGCCCGTAGGTAACAACACCAATCGGAATTGCTCCACCAGCGCTGACTACGCACCCGCTGGGCGCTCCGGGGGTTGCCATCTGGTATGTAAATCTTCCGGTTCCCTTGGCATCCAAAGGCATATTGTTTATTTCCGAGTTCCACTGCGCGAAACTGAACCAGGGAGTGTTGCCGACGTTGGCCGAAGCCGGATGATTGATGAACAGCGAGGTCGCAACGTATCCACTGATGAGCATCGGCGGAGCCCCGCCAGTCATACTTCCACCAGTAATCGAGATTAGACCAAGCTGGCTTCCGCTGCCATCAACTAGCGGAGTGCCGCTGCCGGTCACTTGGTCGGAAACGTTGATGTCAGTCAGGTTGTAGTCCGTGGTGAAGCCCATTGGGCCGATGCGTAGAAATGGAGTATGTCCGCTTTCGTAGGTGAATCCGGTGAAGCGGAAAATGGTGCCCGAACTGCTGCCCACGGTGTTGATGTTATCCACCAGCATTCCACTGCCAATCAGGTAGCTGTCGCTCATCACCACCCGTCCGGGAACCTGGGAAGCCGTGTTCGACGTTGCGATCGAACTGTTGGTGAACTCCACGCACGGATAAGGCATCAACGTTGCGCCGAGCACTCCGTCACAACTGAACTGGCGGAACAGGTAATCGAAGCCGCCCTTAAGTACTACTGGCCGACCGTAGCCCAGACCGCCAGACGCAACGCCAACGTTCTCGATGATGAGTCCCGTGGAGCCGTTGCCGCCATTGTCATTATCGGTATAAAACCCGCTACCCTGAGCACTGGAAGGATTCAAGTACAAATTGCGCAGCACGATGGAATTCTTGGTGTTGACGTACAGCAGCGGCTGCGCGCCGCCGCCAATCAACGCGCCACCGGGATACATGAAGCTGGTATTCCGTTTGGTTTGCCCTTGAATGGTGATGCCGGTACGAAGGTTCCACGGCTGGCCGAGAGCGATGTAGCCGTTGATGAGCACGGTGACTACGTTGGCGTTAATGGAACTGGCTTGAGTGAAGTCCGTAAGCCCATTGAACACCCAAAATACCGGCTGGCCTCCGCTATTCGGGAACGATGGGATATATACCGTTCCGCCGCTCTGTCCCGCTGCGGCGTTCATCGCGGCTATCAGGTTTTGCGAATTGTCATGCGAGGCCGTCACGCTGGTAGCTGTCGTTCCCGCGCTGGCTGCAAGCGTGAGGGTGTTCGTCCCTCCGCCACTGGCGATGGTAGTGGCCAAATAGCCGGCCTGCGGACTGGATGGAGGAGTCGCCGGAAGGTAGCTCGGGCTCGAGGGAGCAGGCGTTCCGCAATCAACGAAATACGGATCAAGTCCAACGGCGACGCCGGCAAGTGAATAAGCGCCCGCCCCTTGCGAACGGTAAATCCAGTAACGCAACGTGCCGACGCCGCTGTAAGAATTGGCGGCGAAGGTGAGCGTGTTGCAGGCCAACACATTTCCTAAGCCCGAACCGGGAGTCTCAGAACCATCAGGAACATTTCCGTCGCTGACCGTGAAAGTGGTTGAGGTCGGCGTAGCGACCACCGTTTTCGTTCCGTTGAACGCGTCCAGAAATGTCCCAGGGCAAGCCCCGCCGCCAAACTGACAAATTAGGAGGGTCGCTCCCGGTTGCAGGTTATGAGGGGAGGATGTGGTGTAGGTGGTGGTGCCGGAAGCCCGCGTTGCAGTAGTAATTGCGAAGCTCGTTGCGCCAAGAGCGGCAGACCCAACCGCCGTTGTCCCCGCAGCGGTGGCCGCCGTCAATCCGCCTTTGTAATCTTCAGCAATGACTTTGTAATTCCAAGTGGTCGCGCCGTTCAATAGATTGGGCGTAACCGTAGGCGTGCCCGGAGTGGTGATTGTCGGCACAACTCCAGCGCCCGGAACAACCACGCCATGCCCAAGCGATGAGCCTGGAATTCCAGTAGCGTCTTTGAAGTCCGGGTTAGAAGTGCAATTTAGCGTTGCGCTGCCAGAGCTGATGGTGCAGGTCATTGTTCCAGCAGAGTTTGCTATGTACCCGCCAAAGGCGCGAAGGTCAAAGCTAGGATTCGGCCCAGCATTCTGTTGGTCGCGTGAGATAGCTAGAGTTGTTCCGTTGTCGTTCTCACCGCTGGCCGCCAAGGCTGCTCCGTTTTTGGATTGCAGGTCGCCGTTGTTGCCAAGTGGCGATGCTCCGCCGCCACCGCCGCTGTTTGAAATCAGGTTCCAGTTGGTTCCGTCGAATTTGAAGGTCAGCGCATTGGTGTGAGTAGCGGTCGTGTCGAACGTATATCCAACCGGGATAACGAAATTCCCCGGAAAGGCGAAAGTGCGTCCACCTGTGCCATCTTCCACCAGCGTCAGACTCAACAGGTTGCCGTTTATGGGTGTGCCAGTAATCGTGCTGGACGTGACATTGCCCGTAAGCGTTATGGAATAAGAAGCACTGACGGTGGCTGCAAAACTAGGTGTCGCGCTAAAAGCCAAAGGTGTATTGGGAAGGATGCCAGCGTTGGCGCAAGAGGCTCCAACGATGCAAGGCAAAACAGCAGATTGCGTATAGGGTGTGATTCCATTGCCAGTCACGGTATAGATGTAAGTTCCCGGAGGTGCCCAGAATTGCAGATTTCCAAGTCCATCAGAAAATGTGGGGTTAGAAATCCCAGCCCCAGCAGAGTTGAAAATATTCACGGTCGGGCTGCAAGGAATGCCGATTCCCGATGAAGAGCACACTGTTACTACCGCTCCTGCCAATGGACGCCCGGTCGGCCCTAGCAAGATGCTTTGATAAGCGGAATTCTGCCCGAATGCCACGCTAGGCACCAGTAACGCCAAAAACAGCAGCAATCTCTTCATTGAAATAATCTCCCATGTGACGCAGCTTGTTCCGCTAGTTTCGGTGCGGCATATTCTTCGATGGCTTCATCAGGAACTTCCTTTGGAATCGAAACTGAGTATTTGCCATCAGCGGAGGATGCCCAGCGGATGCCCATCGCATTTTTAACTGTTATGCCTGAGCCGGGATTGGAGAAATTGGTTACACTCTTTGGCCCAGCCGAACCTTCCATCGTGTCTGGCACATAAATCACCTTGTTCCCGACTTGCCCAAGCTGCGTGGCCGCTCCCGGAGTTTTTCCTTCCGCCATTCCCACCAAAGTATTTCTTGGCACGGAACCCATGTATTTCGGGTTGATTGGCGACATCGCTTCGTTAGGAATCGGCAATTTCAGGACAGCGCCATAAGGCACTTCGCCTGTGCGGCCATTTTGGAAATTATTGCCAAAAGGTGAAGAATTCCTAGATGCTCCAGCACCAGCAGGCGAAAATGGGTCGCTAACCATGTCACCCGATAGTTTGCTGGGAATCTTGTTGAACGGGCCGGGATTTGTCGGCGTGCCGATTTCGCCCTTCGGCACAATCCAATCGGGAATCGTGTATTTCTGGAGCATGGAAGGCAGAATGTTCTTCACCGTGCCGGGATTCCCTTGTGCGGCGGGGCCATTCGCCAAAGACTGAGCGGAAGTCGCTGGACGGCGCATTAAACCAGCTATTGTATTTGGCGATGGAGCTAAAGCGCTACCAACGTATCCGCCAAATCCACTGCCCAACAATCCGCCAATGTCTTCACCAATATCAGGCGCACCAACTTTTTCACCGATGTTTCTGCCTGCATATCCTCCAGCAACGCCTCCAGCCACTCCGCCGCCAAGACCCATCAACGTGGCCGCTGGAGCCAATGCCAGTCCAGTTCCAATGAACGGAGACGCCATGATGCCAGCGGATAGTGATGCATTCTTTAAGCGTTGCTGTGGAGTGCTGCTACTTTCTGGCCTAGTTTCACCTGGAGGTGTCCACTTCCCACCACGAATATCAGGTGATGGAGTTTTCCACCAATCGTTCAATTGTTTGCCCACTCCAGTGGGTGCGTTTGTCGGCTGTGCGCTAGGAGTATCAGCTCCAGCCGTGCTGGCAGACCCACGTAGCTTCGCCACTCGCTGCGTAACGTCTTCATCAGATAGACTCTCTCCCTTGAGGTAGTAGCTCTTCCCATCCTTGCCGTGGAAAAGCGTGTAGCCGGATACCGGAGTTTGTCCATCGAATTTGTTCTCGTCTGCCACTATTGCTCCACCACCACATTGGGACTTGGCCGTTGATAAGTTCCGCCACTCGGTGCACCAATGGCGTTACGTCTGCGGTTGGCGTCAGCCTTGAATGTCGCTACGCTTTCCCGCGCCCTAGCAATTGGGCCATTCGGAGCAAGTAAAGCGCTGGCTGTATTGTGATTCGCCCCAGTAATCGATTGAGCCGCTTTTTCTGCGTGTTGGGCATTACGCATGGCGTGCGCTCCAACCATCGCTAGTCCGGTTTGTTCTTCTATGACTTTCAATGCCGCAACATCAGGGTCGCTAGAACCAACTGTTTGCCGCAGGCCGGTCATACGTCCAGCCATAGGGCCAAATAATTCAGGCCTGCGCTTGGCAATATCCTCCAGATTATTTAGGTTTTCCTCCAAGTTATTTGCCAAATCTGCACGGCGTTGCTCGTCCGGCGTGGCCTCTTTAAGTTTTTCCAGTTGCGCCTGCTTGATTTGTTTTCCCAAGTCAGCAATGTCTGGGTCTTTAGCCGGTCTGTCACGCGTTTTCAATGTGCTCCTAGCAGCATCACGGTTTGCTGGAGTGTTTGGCTTTCCTTTTGCTCCCAGCAAATCAGAGATGGCTTTGTCTTCCTCAGTTGGAACTGGCGGTTTAGTAATCTTAGCGCCTTGTATCGAATCCTGAATGTGAGAGAAAGCATCGGCATACGTGTATGGCTTTCCGCCATTGTCAGGATTCGGCGTTCCTACCAAATCGTCGATGGCCTTGTCCTGCGCTCCCTTTGGAGCAGGGCTGCTGACTGCGGCGGCATGAGCATTCAAATAACCCGTTTGTGCCTGCTTTTCTTCGTTGCTGATGCGCTGGTTTTCCAGTTCCCGGCCCATTTTTAGCTGATTGCTAAGAAGTTCTTCTTGCTGCATCAGCGGTTGAATCGCTCGTTGCCGCTGGTAGTCTCCGGTAATCACACTGCCCAACATAGGATTCCTGCGGGAAATCAACGCACCCAACAAGGCTCTTGGCGTGCTGACTGGATTAGGATTCAATGCCTGTCGTAGTTTATCGGCCACATCGGAATATTCCTGAAATTCTTTGGTTCCTCGCAGGTTTGGCTGAATCGCCGGTGAAGAAATAGCGCTGGAAAATGTTCCGCTGGAACTGGGTGTCGCTCCGAATTCAGGTGCGATAGCGGAATCTTCCGTGGCTGGCCCCATCGGAGTAAACGGATTGTTTGCTCCCAGAAACTTTTTCGGATTGATTGCTGTAATCGCCATAGCGCCTCGCTAAATCAAGAACTTTGCAACGTCTCCCAGTCCGCCCATGAACCCACCGCCGCCAGCTTGTCCAGAAAGTCCAGCTAGAAGTTTGTTCTTCTTGGGATTCTGCTGCACTCCGGCCTGAAAAGCGTTCAGAAAACTTGGTCGTCCGGGCTGCGGATTCCCTTGAAATCCAGACATGCCGGAATATTGGTCGTAGCCGCTGCCAAAGTCCGGCCCATCAAAATCAAGCATTCCCATTTCATCCTCCAGTCAATAACGAGCCTGCACCTTGTCCAAAACTTCCGGCAAAAGCACTGCCCATCGTATCGAAGAATCCCGGATGGTTTTTTGCCGTTCCGTAGACTCCTGCACCAATTCCAGTCAGTTGATTCTGTCCTTGATTCAAGCTGTTCAGGAAACTGGTATCCACGCCGTAAAGTTGAGAAATTCCTTGCAAGCCCATCATCTTGCGGCGAAGCTGCTCATCGGCAAAATCTTTTTGATTGGCCAAATTCTGATTGGCCAGAGCTGTGGTTTTTCCTCTGGCCAGACTATCTAGCATCGAACCATAACCAGCCGAATTGTTGGTTCTGGCCATCCGTCTGGTAGCCGAATCTTGCGCTCCGCCGTACCCTTCGTTGATTGCTCCCAACGTGCTCTGATTGATGGCCGCCTTCTGTGCGTCGGAATATCCTGAATTCAAAAGGCTGGAATACTGCGGCATCAATGTGCCGTATTCGGAACTGCGCTGTTTGCTACTTTGTCCTTGCTGGCCGCTTAAATTCTTGGACTGGCTGCCAATAGCTCCCCAGATGTTCTTTCCGCTAATGTCTCCGCCAAATGTCGGGCCAGTGAAACTCATTGCGTCCTCCCTCTAGCGCCAGCGCCAGAGTTGCCGATTCCGCTATAACCGTAGCCGGGAATTTGCGAGACTCCACTTCCACTAGAAGGCTGAATGGCTGGAGCTGGCGAAGCAGTGTTTCCCGGAACTACAGCCGTTGGCGGATTGCCATACACGATTCGCTCGCTCAAACTTCCTAGCTTGGTGCTTTTGTACCAGCGCCAGTAAGTTGTAAGCCCCGCCAAAGTGCTGGTTCGATGGTTTCTTGAAGCAGCCAACGAAATCGTATGAGCCGTGGCAAAAGAAGGCTGCGTATCGTACTCCAGAAAATACTCTTCTCCCTGTTGAGGATGCTTATCAACAATCTGCACGTCGATTACGCCATTCGAGGCTGAAATGTTTATCCCGCCAGCCGCGATAGGGTCTTGCACCCCGCCTAAAGCTTTAGTCACGGTGTTGATATGCTCCTGCATCGTCAGCAAATCTTCATATAGGCCGGGGTATTGTTCCCTGACCGAGACAATGTTTTTAAGCGTTAGAGGCTTCACGAATTTATGCCCCTGACTGGCCCATAGATGGCCGGAGCTACCCACATCGAAAAACCCTGCAAGCTGAAATAGCTGTTCAGTGTGTTCACGCCGAAAATCATGGACATGCGGTAGGCTTGTTTCTGAATTTGCCGTTCCATGTTGGTGTAGCCCAGCAAACTCATAATCCAGCCTCGAATCGGGATGATGCTCGACTGGTCGCCACGCTTCAAAGTCAGATTGCAGGTGCCGGAACCCACCACATTCGCTGTGACGTATCCGTAATTGAGCCGCGTGCCGTCCTGAAAATACCCCGGCTGCCAGTATGCATTAATCACGGCGCCATCGTCACTAAAAACCGTATTCGATTCGTCAAGTTGATAAATTTTACCTGTCGCAGCGCCATTCCCCAGAAACAGTTTTTGGGTGTTGTCGGGCCGCAGAATCAGGCTAATCGAATTGGCGCTCAATGCCCACGGACTCCATCGGCGTCCTATGCCGTTCTGGGACTGTTGAATATCGTCACCTTGCGGCTCTTGGAATCCATAGGTGTAATCCAAGGTAAGGATTTTGTTGGGAACAGTGGAAGAGCCGTAAGGCACCGTGATGTACACCCGTTTGCGTTTGGTGTCTACCGTGACGTTGATAAGGTGGCCGTACGTCCAGTTGATGTTGTTCCAAGTAGGCTGAATCTCCTGGGAAATCTTTTGTGGCGGGCCACCAGTGAAATAGTACACGCCATCCATCGCGGCAATGATGGCCCACTCATCACCTACACCAACCCCTCTGACCGATGGCGTTCCTACTTTCTCTGAAATCTCTTGGATCGACCAATCCGCAGGTTCGTTGGTGCCATCGTCCTGCGTGACGTACAAGCTTCGTTCTTTGGCGATGTACAAATTGTTTCGGATGACGAAGCAGCTTTTGACTGCTTGACCGTTCTCTGGTGCGACGTTGAGGAATCCGGTTACACCGTCAAAACTTTCTGGATTTTCCACGAATGAAGCTCTGATTTGCGAATTGTTGTACGGCTGATTGGTCGGGAAGATTTCCACGCAATCAACGAAGAAGATTCCATTATTGGTGGGTGTTCCATCCGCATAGATTTGTAATACGATGTCAGACGGGATGGTGGCTTGCGGAGACAGAATGGGAGCTATAAACTCAGCATAGGTAGAATTGACCTGCGCCGCCGTGAGAGATATTCCTGTAGTAGTGAAACTGCCGATAGTGCTCTGTAAATTTATGTGCAGCGTTCCCTGAGTAAGTGTATTAAAGCTCCTAATTCTTGCGCGAACGCTGTATGCGGTATTGGGAACAAGGATTGGGGCACCAAGATAATCGACCGCTGCGGGTTGGCTAATTTTTCCAACAATGGCCGTTACTCCATCGCCAGCGCAGCCATAGGCTCCACCCCAATACTGAGCTGTATATGTAAACGTTCCCCCGGTGCTGGATGTCGGGTCAGGAATCCAACCTAACGGAAAAACAGATGGGATTGGCTGTGTGAATCCACCGTCAAAACTTAAATTGTTAAATCCTCCTCCGCCACCATCCGCCTTTACTTTGTTGCGCTCGCCCCACCAGAACAGCCGAGAACTGTAGGCGGTAACACCGGAACATTCCCCCAACTCCACAAGATTAAAAAGAGAATCGCCTGAAGTGCCCGATAATAGCAATTGGTCGGTAAAATCGAAGGTAGCCGAAGTTGTAACATTATCGTTAATTATCATTCCAATACTAAAAATAGAGGGCGATTGGTCAGAGACGTAAAAGAAATTATTCCCACCGGATGCTGTGAAAAGTATGATTCTCGCAACGATATTTAGCGGTCCTTTGGGAATGCTGGTTAGCACTACGCGCTTGTCACCGATGGCTGTCCATGAAATCGGAGGTGCTGGGCAAGTGATGAACCCTTGCTCTGTAACAAATGCAACCGTAACTTTTCGCGTACCTGCCGTAATGTTACCTGCTGGAGATACCGTTCCATTACCGGATGCAGCCAATCCTAGCCATGTTACGTTATAGGCTATTAGCGCACCTCCAATGGGAGTATCTCTCCTTAGTTGGGCGTTCCCATTGTAGCCAGCCACTCCAACGCCAGCTAACGTCACAAGTTGTCCATTAAAAAACGCTACGGGAAACGAACCACTCGCAGAAACAATGCTACGCCAGCCAAAATCAACAGTCCCGCCAGTGGCATTTGCCAACCCGAAGTTTACGCCTAAATTTACTTGTACAGAGTTCGGCAATCCTCCAACAATAGCAGCGATTGGCCATGTGCCGTTGTAGCCTGCTACCGAAAATCCTGATAGTTTAATCAGGTCTCCCACGGCATTAATATTGGGCGTTGGCGGAGTCAATGTGAGGGTAGCAATATTCCCAGTGCATGTCGCGGCTACGCCACTGATAACGCCACCAGTATTTATAAGGACTCCTCCAGGCGATGCTGCAAGCGCATAAGAACCGGACTCATCAGTTGGTGATGGCGCCCGTCCTGGCCCAATCTGGCTCACTCTGTCCAGATTGGTATCATCGTACTGGCGAGGAATGTCCAAGCCTGTTTTCCCATCACTATCGGCCAGATATTCCCTGCCAAATTGGGAAACGGAGTTCATGTACGTTCCAGGAACGATTGCGCTGCTGATATTCGCCAACGTTCCGATGGGATTTTCCTTGTAAAGATTGCCCAGCGAATCGAGTGCCAGCAGTCTTTGCGCCAGCGTCGGCGTCACGAAAGTCTTTAGATAATTGACAGTAGGATTCCCAGCGAGTGTTGCGAACACCGAAGAGGTTCCGGGGCGGCTTTTCACCAGCCCCGGATAGAATTCAACATCTTGGCAGTCAGGGGATGCCCAGACAGGAAGATTGGTAGCATCGGTGAGCGTGTTCAGCCCGCCAAACTCCGCAACCTTCATTTCCTGCATCCCGCTGACTGACATTCACTACCTCAGTTCAAATTGCAAAGTAGCTGAAATGCTGTCGCCAGTTGCGGCAGCGGGATAAGCTCCGGCAGCAAGCTCGGCTACGGCGCCAATGAAGCACCGGATTTTGCCGTTGGCCTGAGTCGTGCCCGGAACCCAAGTGTATTGATTGATGGCCTGAGCGGCTGTGCCAGATTGACTTTCAAATTGCACGGAGAAAGGAACCAATGACGATTGGATTCCCAATCCGGCAACGCTAAGAGTATCGCCGCCAGAAACATAGCTGCCAGAAAGCACTACCGTTCCGTAAACCCATAACTGTTTTCCATCCCACTTCTTTTTTGTGACTGTGAGTGCTACCGCCATTGTGTTGCTCCTTTTCCGCCGCGAGATACGGCTACTGCTTTGACTCGGTTACAAAACTCTGCCCGTGCCCCAGAACCTGCTTGAGCCACGTCCTACGTTGTTCGGCCTGCGCCTGCCTACCAGATAATTTCTGGCGTGCGCTTGCAAGTTAAGCAATTCCGTCATGTCCTCATTGAACATGCCTAAAAACATGCTGGCGTTTGCCGCGCCCCTGGAATTGGCCGCCAGATACGCCGTATGGGTTGCCACTACATCTTCACAGCCGCGAATGGTGAACGAACCTGAAGCACTGGATACATCAGGAAATGCCACAAAATAGCGTAGCCTGATGTCCATTGAATTTGTGGCGCCCGGCAGATAGATGCCATCCTCGAACCACGCAAATACCCCATTGGTTGCCAAAGGAACGTTGCTGGGAAAACTTGGAATGATGTTTACCTGACCCATCGGAACGTAAGCAAGATTCGAGCCTGAGATTCGCTCCGATAAATCCCTGGGCGCCAGAAAATCTACCGGCAACTGGGGACTAGTCGTATCCAAAAGTTGAGTTTGATTGGCTGTCAGCGTCAAGAATGCTTCGCTGGTCATGGACTTGCTTCCGTTGGATTGCAATCTGGCCTGAACCTTGCGGTAAGCCTTGTTGGCCAGCGGAAGCAGAACATTGTCGGTGAAGATGTCGCCTTGAATCGCCAGCTGCACTACTCCATTGCCTGAAGTCGCGTTGCCTGCTGTTTGGTTGTACTGAAACGTGGTGGTAGTCGGCGTTGCCGTAACTACTTGCGTTCCGTTGAACGAAGTGTCGGACACGCTCGCAATAATCACCACATTCCCGATGGCCAGCCCGTGCGCCGCTGAAGTGGTAATCGTCACCACGTTGGACACTCTCACCGCACCTGAAGGCGAAGGCGTAATCGTGGAAGTAGCCACTAAATCAGCGTCATTGAGCATGCTCCGCACCAGAGCAAAGACACTGCCAGCTGTGGGAAATGCAGTTGTAGAAAGGGCGGGCATCTAGATTCCTGCGATTTCCTCTCCGCTTACTGGAACTTGTTCTTTCTTTGGCCGACCTGGCCCGCGTTTCGGCTGGACTGGTTCATCCTCTGAAATCAATCCAAACTGCTTCGCTTTGTCAAAATCCAGAATAGCCCTGCAAGATTTGCAGATGGCCACGCCAACGTTGATCGACTCTCCGCAAGCAGGGCAAGAAGTCATCGGAGGCGGCGCTACCACTGCCCATTCGCGTTTCAGACCCAACTCTTCCACCGCCCGCTTGCAAAAGTCGGGTATTTCATCGACTCGCTTAGTACGCATGAACTCTTTGTCGCCAGCTTCCACCAATCCTTGCAGCCATTTGGTGCGAATCAATTTGGCATCGTCAATTTCCTGCTGGCTGGGGATATGATTGGGAGAACAAGTAAAGCATCCCCGTTCTTTCAGCCGTTCACGGCCAAAGTAATCGGCAATGACCTGCTCGGAAGGAATGGGAACGGGAATCCTTTCCGCTTTCGATGCATCGTATTCGGTGTGAATCTTCTTTTCGTCCATTTGGTCTTCGATGACGATACTGGTAAACGGCTTATCGTCAGGGCAAGACGGAATCACCCATCCCAGCACGTTGTACGTCCGGCGAGGGAGAACGATTCTTTCTTTTGAAGTGTTGCAAATCTGAATTGCGGCCATACACGCTCCTTAAGAGAATTTGGAAACTTCTAAATCGCTTGGCATAACCACGTAAGAATCATTGCGCGCCCATTCCGGCCTGCGCTCTTCGATGCTCTTGATTTTGTCGCACAAGTTCTGGTCTTGCTGCTTTTCTTGTGCGACAAAATCCGCTCTTTTGGCTTCTTTCTTGATGCGCTCCGGCAAATCCCTGTTCCTGATGGCGGTCTGCACGATGGCATCGCAAATCGTTTCGGTCAGCGGCACAAATTCCTTCTTGTAAGTGACGCCCTTTTTGTCTTTGTACTCTCGCTCGATGACTTTGACGATTTCATATTCACCTTGTCGCGGGAACGGCCCCATAGTCTCGACTCGCTGGCCATCAATCCATTCGGTGAACATCGTCTCCCACACCGCTTCGCTGCCGTAATTCTCTGGCGGGCAAAGAACTTCCAAGATGTAGCGTTCGGCAGCTTCAGGATGCTTCAAACACTTTTTGGTGCCAATCCATTCTCCGGTAACGTTGTTGTGTTCATCGAACTTTTTCCAGCGCCCCCCAATATAGGTGAAACGGTCGCCGCCCCACACAATGCGGAATAGCGGCAAGCCATTCTCGGCCCTGCCACCCATTTCCGTGACTCGTTTTTTCAGATGTTCAGGTACACGCATAATTGTTTACTTGTAATCCCCGTCATGCGAGAATGGTTACATGCCTCTCAAAGACCCAGTTGCTCGTAGATTGTACATGCAGCAATATCGTGCCAAATGGACGCCAGAACAAAGAGCTGCACACAATAAAAAATGCTGCGAGTATGGTAAAAAGAATCGGATAAAAAAGAATGCTTACCAGCGCCAATGGGTCGCTAAGAATAGGGCTAAAAAATCTGCTTATTCCATTAAAGGTTACAAGAAATGGAAAGAGCGCGACCCGCAAGCCGTTCTCGAAATGGAGCGTAAATATAGAAAGAAAAACGCGGTCAAAATAAATTACCACAATCGAAAACGCAAAGACCGCAAGAAAACTAATGGCGGCTCTCATACTCTCGCGCAGTGGATTGAGAAAGTCGAATCCTGCGAATGGAAATGTTTCTACTGTCAATCCATTCTTACTGCTGCGACTTTGACCAAAGACCATGTAATTCCTTTTAAGAGAGGTGGCAGAGACGATATAGATAATGTCGTCCCTGCCTGCCTCAAGTGCAATTGCTCTAAGAGCGCGATGACTGGCGATGAATTTATCCAGTATCGGAAAAGTAAACTTAACTCATCAATAAATGCTCGATGAACCAATCAAGGGCAAACCCAAACTCTTGATGTAGGAACTGCCTGCGGGATTTCTGTTGTATACCTGGACGCCAGCCTTGAGCCAAAACTGCTCAGTGGCCAGCAAGCCGCCTGGAACGGTAGTGGTATCGATTTTCGGCCAGACAATCTTATCGCCGATGGTCAAAAACCCGGTATCAGTGGCCACGATGCGCCCCCAATATCCCAAGCACAAGAAATCAATGCGAGTGCGGTCTTGGTGAATCGACTGCACGATAGGCACATTGCTCATCTTCATGCCGCTCTGGTTGTTGAACAGCAAATCGACGTTTTGATTGCCAGTGGGGTCTTTCCAAATCGAGCTAATCAGTAGCGCGATGGACTCGTAGGAATCGGCTTGTGCCGGATGCATGTACGAAATCAGCTTGGTCATTTCGGTGTTGAAGAAAGAATCGCCCAAGTTGATACGAATGCGGTTAAGAGCAGCCCTGACCATTCCAGTCGTCAATACTGAGTTAGCAGCATTGACCGATGGAGTCACTACTTGCGGAACGGTTGCCCGGTTTAGTCCAAGCCAAGTGCCAGAAGTCGCGTCCGACTGATGGTACTGGATGCCAAACAAGGATGACTGCGCCGTAAGCGTGCCGGAAAGGCCGCCGATAACCAGCAAATCCGTGGCAACGCTGCCGCCCGGAGCCGCTGCTACCGTGATGGTATGGCCAACCGGATCGAACGCCGTAACCGTGGAAGAACCACGATTGGTCGTCAACCCTGCGTTGTATACCTGAACGTTTTGCCCGACCATGACCAATTCTTCCTTGAAACCATCCGTAGTCACGGTAAATACGTTGGTGGCCACGGAGGTGATAGTGCCAATCACACCGTTGCCAGCGGTATTCATCAGCATGTCGAGGAAGGTCTTGAATTCCTTGACTGCCAGACGCATTACTTCGCCGGTAGCCGATTTGACTCCCCGCTCCGCTCCGGTGGTTGCATACTTCGCAAGCAGCGTGTAGCTGAAGCCGGAAGTGTAATAGAACGGAGTCAGCGTAGCGGTCTGCCACACCGGGCCTCCGGTATCACCCACCGACCCGCCATCCATAGAGACTTGCTGGAAAGTGCCACCCACCGAAACCAGCAACGGAATACGTGTTGCGCGGTTTGAAGCCGGGTCAGCGTCCTGCTTTTCCATCAAGTTGTACAGCGGCGAATCCATTTCCAAAAGTTCAGGGATGCCATCTTTGTAAACAATCAGCTCGCGTTCTAAACCTTGAACGTTTGCCTCAACTGAAGCCATTTGATTCTCCTTTTGGCATCCCCGCTAAAAACTAAACCCGCGACTTCGGCGGAATGTACGTACCGGACTCCATAGCCTTGAAAATATCTTCCGATGTCATTTTGCCGCTCTTCGGCACGGCAGCAGCAGCGGAAGTGGTAGCTTGTGGCCCGGAACCTACATCTTTGGTTTTTGCGGCGATAGCCGATTTTTGTTCGTTTTGCTTGTTGTTGGTCTGCAAGATGGATTCATTCCATTCTCTTGCTACGTCTCTGGCAATTCGCGGGATGACCAACTTAGCCCGCTTAAAGCTGAAATCAACGATGGCATTGTGGTCGGAAATGCCCATCCGGCCCTTCTTCGCGTTTTGGCGGTAAGTGTCCACTTGCGCGACGAATTGCGGTTGAGCGCCAAGCGCCTTTAATAAATTGTCGTAAACCTCTCCCACCATGCGTTTCATCTGTGACTCGGTAGCCAAAGGCACTGTCTTTTTCAACGTGCTTTCGATTTCCGAGATAGATTGATCCATGACTTTGGAATCGGTTTGTGACCAAAAATTCTGAAACGCTTGCTGTCCTTCCGAACTTTCCTTTTCAGCAAGTTTCTTTCGCAACTCTTCCACTTCGCTATTGCCCACGGCGGAAGTACGGCTGCCGGGAGCGATGCCCAGTGACTGAGCCACTAATTGAACGGCTTGCTGCAATGCCTCATTGTTTTCCCGTACGGCGATTCCGTGAAGATTCGCTAGTACCGGGTCAAGATAACTGGTGGCCTGTGCCCGCCAGGAATTTACATCAGTCTTGGCTAGGATGTCAGGCAGGTCGGAAATCAGCTTGCCAAAAGCGTTGGGGTCACTCTCTCGAAGGCTCTCAACGAATTGCACAGGGCTTTCCCGGTAGGTCCGGCCAAACTCCCGCGCATTCTCTGATTCTTCGACTAGCCTTTCCGCATCCGCAAGAGTTGGCACCCGTTCGTGAATCTCTTTGAATTCACTGAATGGCTGTTCGCCCTGCATCTCGGTAAAGGCTTTTTCCCGTCCCAGGATTTGCCGCAGTTCCGGGTTCTCCTGAAACAAAGGTTTGTAACGAGAGAAATCTCCGCTTGTTTCTGGTGCTGCTTCCAAATTAACTTCTGGTTCTTCCGGTTCCACGCCTTCAATCGGTTTTTCAGCAGGAGTTTCCTGTCCCGGCACCGCTGCCGGAGGTGTTGCAGGCGTTTCTACGCTTGGTGTCGGCGTTCCCGGTACCGCAGCCACACTTGCTGCGTTGCTTTCAATCTTGGCAAACTTCTGCTCAAGACTGTCCGCTGGTGGTGTTACGACTGCTGTTGCCATTCACTTTCTCCTTGAGAGCTACGTCGTTTAACGCTGACGAAGCGATGCTCTCTATGCTCCCGCACCTGACGGCGATGCAGAACTCGTTGGTGGCTGCGCTTCAGCCGGACTCAAATGTGGCGGAGCATTCATCGACTCAGCACCAGAAATGTCGGCCATCGGGCCTTTGCCTTGCGCTGCTTGTGCCGCCATTAATTGCTGCAATTCTTGTTGTTTTTCCATCATTTGGCAGGCTTTGGAAAATAGCGCGACATTCATGTAACCAGCCGGATTGGACTGTTTCATGGCTAACCCTTTGTCGCTGATGAGCCAGCCTTTTGCCGTGGCCGCCGCTACTTTCAAATCATCGATGTTCGGGTCAGGCTGCAAACTGGGAATCGGCTGAGGCGGAATCTTCTGGCCTGTCTGCGGATTCACTGATGCAGGTGCTACTTGCGGCTGTTCTTGCACTAATTGGCTGATGTCCATATTGGTTTTCTTGCGTTGCTGCTCGCCAGGTACTTGAATATCGGAAATGCCCATCGTTCTGAACAAATATTCCAGATTCTCTGGCGAAGCAATGGTTTGCAGGAAGATAGGGTTGGCACCGTTCCACATATTCAGCAACAACGCTCGAACATCGGCTTCCAGCACCGGAAACTGCGAATCTACTTCGGGATAAGCCACGATATTGCCTTGCATGTCTTCCAGCCGCACAAAATCTGAATCAAATTCTCCGTTAGCGCCTTGCTGGGCGATTTCCATGTCCTCAGTACGGTTGTTGGCGAAACATTTCACTGCTTTGGCATCTACGTTAGCCAGAAAACACTGGAAATTTCTCCACACTCTGCCAATCCGGCCCATTGCCTGATTACGCTGAGTCGCAATCCCTGAAGCGGTATTGTTTCCACCTGTATCTCCACCGAACAGAGCAGGGAAATTGCCTGATAGGAACTGTGGAATGGAATTCAGCAGCATTTCGATGAAGCGCATCATCGCCATGCTTGGTTCAACCGCTGGAACAAATGATAGCTTTGACCGAATGTCCTGATTCGGAGCCAAAGTCACAGGAGTTACGTTCCCCGCAGAGGCCACTTGTTCGTTGCGAGCCTCAAAATCCAGCAAGCCTGAATCCGCAAAACCCTCTGGCACGCCATTCATGCAGATTTCAAACAGCAGGTTGACGCAATCGTTGAGCTGGTCTTGCACTGGCAGAATCGAGCTAATTAGCGTCTCGCGGATCGACCCTTCTCCGGGCATCGTGTGCATGGTTTCCCACGCTTCATCCATGCTCTCGGCCTTCGATTCGCAGTACACGCCATTGAAGAATACGATTTTGACGCCCTTCGGATACATTTGCAGGTATTCTGCCCGAAGTGCTTTGTCCGTGATGCGGTAAAACGATTTTGGCCGTATCCACGCCCGCTGAAATGTTCCCAAACCTTCAAGCGTCACCCCTGAATGCCTGCCAGTTCCCAGATAGAGAAGCCTTCGCGCAATTCTTTCGTAACTTGCCGCTGTTCCAGAATCATCTCCACCCGTTGCCCCGCTGAGGTCATCTTCCTTCTCTGGGTAGGTCGCTATCACCACCGATTTGTCGATGTCCGTAACCCAGTCCATGTACAGAAAGTCTTGCTGCTCATCGGCATAAGCCGTGCGCCTGATTTGCAGGCCGGGAACCATGCTGATGACTTCTTCACCCTTGGGAATCTGCATCGTTCCGACAGACTGCACTGAAGTAGCGGTAGGTGCTGGATTCTCGGTCAATGGCTGGCCACAATCAGGGCATGTTGGCTGAGTCTCCGTCGTTCCTTCCGCTTCGTATCCACACTGAGGGCATGAGACGGTAGCCTGCCCAATCGGGACTTCTACCGGAGCGAGGATGTCGCGTTCGTCATACCCAAACTTTTCGCCGTCGCTGATGTACCGGACATTAGCTCCGAAGAAACCATCGGTCAGCATGAAATAACCACATTCGTCCATGCGCTTCTGCCAATCATTCTTGCGATGGACAGTATCCACAAACTTGCTGGCATTCTTGGCGGTGGAAACGTCTTGCGGGTCGGAAGGCGACTTCGGAAAGAACTGACTCTGCGTATTGTTCTGAGTAATGACAGAGGACAGACTTAGGCCGGTAGCTTGGAAAATGTTGGTGACATTCCTGAAACTGGTGCTGGAAACATCGTTGGAGTCGAAGCCTACCGGCAAAACGTTTGGCGGATACCATGCTCCCGCGTCGTTGTTGTACCACCAATACTGCTCTCCGCGCATGTACAGTCTGCGCTGGAGAATCAGTTTGACCTCTTCGCGGCGCGGAATATCATCAATCCGCTCCAACTCCATCAAGAGGTTCCAAAGAGGCCACCATTTCTCACGCGGCAAATTGTTTGGATCGACGGATGGCTGGCCTTGCGCCGGGATGGGAGGCGTTGCCACTTAGTTGGATACCGCCGAAACGTTAATCGAGCCGGAAGCCGTGGTGTAGTTCAGGCGATACAAAGCTCCACTAATGGCTGGAGTTAGTAATTTCCCGCCAGCAGCAGTAAGAAATGCCGTGGTCACGTTTACCCAAGTCGTTCCGCCATCCGGGCTAGTCTGCAAATCAGCGCTCAACGTAGTCACCGTTCCGCTGACGATGAACATGGCGCTGAAATCACCCGTCGCTTCGTGCATCTTGAAAGCGAATGGACTGCCAGCCACAGGAGCAGAAATCGCGGCATCAATCGGCCCTACGGTAGCTATCGGAAATACTTTGGTTATGGCCATTAGATTCGAAATTTACCTTTCTTGCCGCCGCTAACACGGTTCAATCGCGGATTGGCTTTCTTTGCCGCTGGCGATGCGTGCCGCGAAGCGTTAGCCAGAATTGCTCCGGCTGCTCGCTTGGAATAGCCTTCCTTTTCAATCTTGCCTTGCACGGCCTTGAAACTCATGTGCGCCGCCTTTCTCAGCTCAATGGCGTTACGGTTACCGCTATCAAAACCTGCGCTTCAGCACCTGGAATGTCCGGCGTATACGGCCCGACAGTCAAAGTCCCGCTAATCGTGGCGCCTTGATACCGCTGGGCAAATATGCCATTGACGAAATTTTGTGAAATCACTTGAATCGACCCATCCGGATTCACTTTCTGGGATAAAGGAACGAACATTCGTTGCTCTTTTCTCCCTCGACGCTCGTTAGCCCTTTAAGTCGCGTACCATCTTTTCCATCTCGCGCTTGGTGGGCAAATCTCTTTTCTTCGGGCCGCGCTTCTTGCCCTTGCTCTTGATAAGCTCGCGCTGCAAAGCGTCTACCGCTCCGCCACTAGTTGCCATTGGCTTTCTCCGCTTCGGCAATATTGCTTGCTGTTTCTGCTTCGGCCTGCGCTTCAATTGCAGGAACTGGAGATTCATCAGGAGCGACTTGAGGATGTTCCAACGCTTCAACGTAAAAGATTAGCCCAGCAAAGTCTCCACGGTTTACGAATCCCGTAAGATGGTCTTTGTTTTCGGCACTAAGAAACATTCGGCTTCTCCTTCGGCGTGGTGAACGATTCCAGTTTGGCTTTCATCTGGCTTGGCAACATCCGGTTGCCCATCTTCGGCAATGGCCGGGGAATTTCTTGGTTTAGCTTGGGAAGCCCTTCATGCGTGAGGAAAATCTCTTGCCACTGCCGCAACTCGGTGCGGGTACGTTCCAGCTCCTGCTCTAAGTAGCAGGTATACCTCGACTTTGTGATTCGCTCCCAGGCTTCAGAGAATCGACTCATGCGGCAACAATACGCTATTTACCGTAGCCGTCAAGCAAAAAACGTCACAGTGACGTAAATTGTTCCACGTGGAACGTTTTTGTCTAGTCAAAAAGTGTTACTTTGAACTCATAACCAAACCCGGTGCGGGGACGACGAATAGCGATGCAAGCCCCTCGACGGGTCGCGTTCGGAGCTGTTTCCGCATCGGTTAACGTGCGAATCGCCAGTGCTTTTTAATCTTGAACTGCTTCGGGTGCATGGCCTTTTCTTCCGCCAGAATTCGGTGATAGTGAACCATCTTCTCGCTTGGCTCAACCTGCTCCATCTTATGCCGGACGCGCTCTTCCGCTTCTGCCTCTCTTGAAACAGCTACTTTGACATCGAATGTCTGCGCTAGGCAATCTCCAGAATCCGGCGACGAGAGACCTCGTTTCTTCATATCTTCCTTCTTTTCTAGCTGGACTTGCTGCTTGGCGGAAAAGCCATATTGCGGGCCAGTCAGGTCGCTTTCAAGCTCAGGATCGTCTGGAATCTCAGCGCCACTTTTGAGCCACGACCGAGCCAGTCCCCACACCTCAGCTCGCCGATTGAAGTACATTTCACTGTTCTGAGCCGTCTCTCCGCCGTGAAACTCGAAAACTATGTCCCTGAAACCCCTATGGTTCAGATTGTCTATCACTCCAGCGCCAAGCCCATCTCCATCGATAATGATGGCGTCCGGCTCTTCTTTCTCAATATGGTCTATGATGAATCGTGTAGTTTCTACCGTATCCAAGCCGCGATACTTTCTGAGAATCTTGAATCTCCGGCCTTGCCTCATGCCGATAACCGTTTGGTCATCGCCGAATCTGGCCACATCCACCGATAGGATTTTAGGCAGATGCAGAGAGCCTTCGATGATTGTAGCCCTCGCTTTCGCTACTATGTCGCTTGGAATGAACTGATTAGACCCTGCTCGCGGGAATTCTCCTCGCACACGAACTCGCACAAAGTCGGAATCCAAGCCATAATCCTTGATCCAATTCTCAATTTCGGTCTTATTCGTCCCTTCTACTGTCCGCGAATCAATCTGAATGTTCTTCCAGCGATGCTTGTATTTGCCAAAGCACTCCCTGAATCTGCCGGTATTCTGAGTTGGATTGCCAAACGCCAGCCAAATAATCTCTGTGTTTTCATCGGTTAACGCGCCTTGAGTCACTTCCCAGATGACATCATCAATCTCCGAAGCCTCATCGAAAATCACAACGATGCGTTTGCCTTTATTGTGCAATCCGGCAAACGCTTGGGGATTGTTGGTTGACCAGGTAAGCCGGTCAGTTCGCCAGATTGGTGCGTGCTTTTCCTGCTTAATCGTTATGGATTCGGCGTTTACCGTGAACCAGTTGGCATTGATGCCAAGCCGGAACCACTTCGATACTTCCGGCCAAGTCTTGGTTCTCAACTGCGGGTCGCTATTCGCAGTGATGACTACGCGGCAATCTTCACAGGTGCTCATCGCCCAGTGGGTGAACATGCCTACCAGAGCCGATTTGCCAATGCCGTGCCCGGAGGCGATTGAGATTTGAAGTGGTTGGAACTGTGTTGCTGAATCCTCTAAATGGTCGCCAACGAGCTTTAGGAACTCGCCTTGCCACTTTCGTGGCCCTTGTGAGTCAGTAAGCTCACTTTCACCCCACGGATAGATATACCGAATGAAGCCAAGCGGGTCACGCGTAAAGCCCGAAATATCATGCATTAGCTGTTTGTTGGACACGTGACCGAGCCTTGCTCAACATAGTTGCTAATTCGTCCAATCCGGCAATTTCAGTCTTATCCGTAAACAGTTTCAGATTTTTGCCAAGAAGTTCGAGAGCGCCACGCTTTTCTGCGAGTTTGAACTTAGTGCGTTTGATGTCCCGCGCATCGTCGCCTCGCCCTTCCGTATAAACTTCGCTGGTAATCTCTTGGATCGCTGCTGCTTGTTCTCGCGTGAGGGTCGAAAGGTCGATATACGCTTCGCCGTTCTGAATCCTGATGTAGTCTTGCATGTTCGAGAAAGCCATTTTTGCCAGCTCCCCAAGCACTTTTTCGGCTGAAATGTCTAGTTTTTTGGCTCTTTCTGCAAGGATTCGCTCGATTTCTGACTTAATCTTAGGGTTGGTTAGCATCCTTGATGCTTGAACTGCTGCACCTTTTTGTTTGTAACCTGCTGAAATTGCGGCTTTTGTACCGTTCATATCCTTGCAGTATTCTCTAGCGAAGAGTTTCCAGCGTGGTGGGGAACTTTTGGACATTTCTAATTTTGAATTAAATGCCTATTTCTTCCGTTTGTCAATGGGTTCTAGTACATCTTCTTCGGTATCGGTTTGCAGTACCGCAAGCCTAGTTATCTCTACCAACTCAGCTCGCATTTCATCGAATAGGTTTGTTGGGTTTGCAATCGCCGGATAGCAAAGCCACGGGGTTCTGTAATACATCGATATGGCTTGGCCTGGTAAGAGCTTAACGGGCTTGCCGAGCAACCATGTAGCGATACGCAGCCGCCAGACCCACGCCATGTTCTTTGTCCACGGAAGAATCATTTCGCACGCTGGGCTTTCTTGGAGGGCGGCTTTTTGCTGGCCCGCCGTGGGTCTTGCCATCCTGCTTCGTTTGGCCACCGCTTCTCAGCGTCCTGTACCCACCATTTAGGCAGACCTACTTTATGATACAACTTACTAGAGAGAGCTGCACTCACCTGTGCTGTCACTTCCCTAGTCGCACGTTCCTCAGCTTCGTCCAGCTTTGCTTCGATAGCGGTTAGCCGGTCATACAACCCAAGAAAGGCCGGAGGAAGTTCGTTGCTCAGTTTGGTGATTCCGGCTTCCATGCCGCGAAATACGTGTGCTCTTTTATCGATGTCGCCGCGCAGCCCATCTACCAGCGCGTTCAGCCGTGCTTGACCCTCCAGCGCTGCTTTTACGTCTTGCTCGATGCGCTCTAGCTGGGTTGCGATTGGCCGCTGGTTCCTATTGAACACAGTGCCTGATCCCGTTGTCCCATCTTTAACGCCTGATTCGCCTATCATCGTCCACTTCGCTACATCGTTCAGAGCTCGCCCTTCGTTTTGCTCGCTCATCTTTGCCCCTTGTTTTGCCCCGCCGCCAGCGCCTTATCCCAGTCATCTTTGCCGCAAGTACAGGTCTTGCTCCGCTCGGAATTACAGTAATTTTCAGCTTTAGGGCAGGAATACCAGCAATCCTCAATTTCAACGTGAATTGCAAATTTCGCTTGTCCGGCCTCCAGTAGTGGCCCTAGCCGCTTTTTAAGGATTTCTTCCCCGACTAGCCACATGCCATCGTCCGTTGGCCATATCTCTCCCGCTACGCTCGCCAGCAGCTCTTCTACCTCTTTGCTCATTGCGCCTTCCACCATTCCTTCACCGCGTCTGCCAGGTTCTTCCTTGCTGATTTGCGCGTGCGCCCTTGCGAGTTGATGCCGAATCCCTCGTACCAAATGACCCACCAGCGCCCACTACGCTGAATCTTTACTTTTGGCTTGTATGGCCCCCTCCAGCTCATTCGTTTACTGCTTTCTGCCCTGTGGCCCGCCTGAGAGCCAACCGGATTATCCTAGCCACGGCTTTCTCAAGCTGCAAAAGCGTCCCTTTGCGCTTCGCCCAGTGATAAACCAAGTCTTTCGACATCTTTTCAATGTCCATAAATCACTTATATCGCCTTCAATCCCCCGAAAGCAAGATTATTTTAGTACTAGTTGAAGATTGGTACTTGACACAAATACGATTCATTTGCAATCATACGAGCATGAGGAAGAAGCACACACAATGCTCAGTTGATGGATGTACTGGCATAGGCGGAGGCCCTAACAGAAATTCTTTTGTTCACGGTTGGTGCCACATGCATTATACGCGATTCAAGAGGCTTGGCAGTGTGGAACTTCCATTGCGTGCTAAGAAGTTATTTGTCGCTGGCGTATGTAAAGTTCCAGATTGCGGGATGCCTGATAAGTACGGAAGGCTAGGATTCTGCGGAAGGCACTATTCGCGCAATCGTGTATTTGGTTACCCTGATGCACCTATCAACCATCATGCCGAAAAATCGTTTTGCGCTGAAAACAAATTAGCATCGATTTTTGCGGCACACGGTCATCAGGTACAACGAATCAAAAGACGCCAAGATGGCGATTTACTTGTCGATGGGAAGTTTAAAATTGAAGTCAAATGCGCCGAGGCGCAACATGGAAAAGATGAGGTAGTTTGGAAATTCAATATACATCGCCACGGTATATTAAATGAAGTCTCAGATTATTATGTCTTTCAATTTCTAGGAGTTCCAGGGAGTAAGTCGGCTTTGTATGCTGCGTTTAAGGCTCCATTGGGTGTTTTGACGCTGCAATTCAGCCTACGCAAGATGATTCGAGAATTGGCTCCAGCAGTGAAATTGTACGAAGAACTAATCGCAGCCCAGCCGGAGGAGACACAGCAGCCATGAGCACTGAACTTTTGCCAACGATTGAGAATGTTCTGCGCCATGCCGGATTCCCAGAATCGTGGATTCAGCATCAGCTCGGCCTTGAAGCCGAAAACACCCGGCTGCGAGAAGCGCTGCAAGAAATGCTGGACAACGGTGGCACGACTCGCGGGGAATGGATGCCTAAAGCTACTCACGATAAGGCTAGGGCCGCGCTGACCCCAGCCACTACCACTCAGGAGACAAAATCATGAATAGCCGAGACTCAGCATCGCTTGACCGCTACATCACAGGAAATTATGGCGAAGACCAGTTCAAAGGCGAAGATGAGTTGGAACGGACGCTGGAGCGCTTGACCGTGCTGCGCGAGACCGAACAAGCTACCTGGCTGGCTTTCCGCGAAGCCGAAGAGACCATGCACCGCTGCAATACCGCGTGGGGACAAGCCTCAACCGCCAAACGCCAAGCCTTCGATACCGCCATGCTCGCCCACGGCCTTACCTTTGATGCCCTGCTGGACTTGCTGGAGGAGGAATAGCCCTATGGATGCTTTCGAGCAAAGCCGAGAAGATTTCGCCTATCACTATCATTCGCTTGTAGATATGAGCGAGGATGACGACGGTGAAAGCGAATACCACAGCGATGCCGACGACCTGTACGACCGCTGGAGAGATGCTCAGATGGAGGAAGAATGAGCGTAAAACGTGTAGTAACAATAACTTGCGATGGCCCTTGTGGCACGGCTATTAGTGGCGGTTCAATTCCTGGTGATTGGCTTTATTTGCGGCTTCACGCCCCACATACCCAAGTAGCTGGGTCACGAAACGATTTGGCTCATCTTTGCCCGAAGTGCGCCGACCGAGTTTGCTATGAAGTGAAAATGCTGCATATCGCCATGCAATCGGCTAGGAAAGAAAAAGACGAGGCCCAGCCATGAATCCTCCAGCCGAAACCCCGCTAAACGTGCTGTGGCTGGTTTTAAGCCTCGCTGGCCTGTGCCTGTGCTTCCTTGCCGGAGAGGATGGTGTTTGGCTCTGCAATCGCCTGCGAAGGGGCAAGAAATGGCATCTGAAATGAGTGATTGCCAGCACTGTAAGGTATCAGCGATTCGCGGAACCATCTGGCATCTTTGGTGGTGTCCTTTTTGGAGCAAACCATGAGCGATGAAATCAAACGAGAGCAGGCGGTTACGGATTGGCTGCTGGGTGCGCCTGAAACCTTACACGGGATGCTGGAGCGGCTGCGCAATGCGCCTGGTGCGCGTTCAGAGATGCCCTACACTCGCGCTGTGGCTGATACTTGCCGCGACTGCGCCGCCGACCTCCAGCCCATCGCCGACCAGTTGCAAGCGGTGGTGGAGCGGATGGAATTGGACGCTAAAGAATCAGAAGGCTACGGAAAATACGGCAATCCACTGGCTTTGGTGAAGGAACGAGCATTGAAGCAGTATGTGGCTGATTTCCAGCGCATCTTGGGCACAAAAGTTTAGCGCTTGGCAGAGTCGAGCGCTGGAGAAGAGCAGTGAACGTCAAATTGCTAAGGAAGATTGCACGCCATATCCTTGCAGAGCCAAGGCGGCTGTTTATGGGCGATTGGATTTGCGAGAAAAAATACGACATGGAAATCACCCACAAATACGCCAAGTGTGGGACTGCTGCTTGCATTGCAGGTTGGGCTTGGAAGCTCACCAATCCTACAGAACCTATGCCGTGGTCTGGCGATGTGGCAACTGAGGTTTTGGGGATAACGTTAGACGACCGAAATAGGTTATTTTACTGGCAGTCTTGGCCAGCCCAATTTGGTGGCTATATCGATAACGGGACAAAGAAATCTGCCAAGATTGCCGCTGCTCGTATTGAGCATTTTATTCGTACTGGTGAATGATGAACACCTTACACGGGATGCTGGAGCGGTGGAACGAGCCATCAACTTTCATGGTCTATGAATCTTCCTGCACCGCCGACCTCCAGCCCATCGCCGACCAGTTGCAAGCGGTGGCCAACGACTCACCACACACATATTCTGATGAGGGAATCCACAAGTGCTGTAGCGCGAAGTCTCAGCTTCACAAGCCGGAGATTTGCACGCACTGCCGCGCCCAGCGCATCTTGGGCACAGCGGGAGGGCCTGATGGCCGTAGCCAGAGTTAAGATAGCGCCGCTGGATAATTGGTGCGAGAACTATCGAAATTTACCGAAGGAACTGGTTGGCTTGGAGATAGCGATTGAAACCTCTTCGCTCGATAGTAATCCAGAACGTTTTGGCTGTGGCGGCAGGTTCTGGAATGTCGATGAACTCACCGGAAATCGATTGCGAGAACTTTGCGGATTGGCACCGATAACAGCACCGGATATAACGATTATTTGTGAGCACATGCTGGAGATGGACTGAAAAGCGGGGCACAGCGGGAGGGCAAAAGTGAGTGAATGGATTTTATCAGCAAAAGAAGTGGTAAGGCACCAAAAGCGCGTTTTGCGTTTCGTGGACGGCTTCCTTAGTAAGGAAAACCAAACCATGCTAATCACAAATGGCCGTAGCCTGATGACTTATGCGGAAGTACGGAGCCACATCAAAGCTGCATTGAAATTGGAAGTGCGGCGGGCGCGAAAGGCAGGTGCGTGATGGACAAGTTGGCTTACGAAGAGAAAAACGCGGTGATTGAGAGCGCTGTGATTACATCCGATGACCACGGGCTGCTTTCTGCTTGGGTGCATTTGGATTATGGTGGAGCGGGGCAGGGATTCGGAGGCTATGCACTCTATCTGCCAAAATCTTTCACTCACCACAAACTGGAATCCGTCGCTGGGCATTTCATTTGGCGGGTGATGGAAGTCGCTGGGGTCACTGAGTGGTCAAAACTCCCCGGCAAGACCGTTCGCGTTCGCGCTACGCACGGCGGCGTAGAAGCGATTGGGCATATCGTCAAAGATGATTGGTTCGACCCTAAAAGAGATTTCCAGAACGGGCAGGTGCGTGATGCCGACTAAGGCGAAGCGAGCGAAGGTGGAGCGCCACTATTCCGGGAACCACAGCAAGCGATTCTGGGATAGGGTCAAACGCATTGAAAACGAATCAGACCGCGAGACTGCTTATATGCTCGGTGTCGTTCTGCAAGAGCAGGAAGAACGCATTTTACATTTCATAGAAACGGCCCGCCGCGAAGCTGGGAATGGGAGGAGAGGGCGATGAGCGAAGCCAAGCGAAAGTATTTACAACGTTTCTGGCTAATGATAATCACTGCTCTAGTATTGGCAATCTTCCCCCACTCTTCGTGGTTCATTCGTTTCCTCTGCCTGCTAGTATTTGCCATTTTAGCGGGGTGGACTGAGCGTGCAAATATGGAATTTGGAAAGAGGCTGATATGCGGAAAATAGATGAAAAGTTCTCTACAACAGGCGAGATCGTGAAGCGCTCCAATGGAGAACTTGTTCCAGAGGATGAGCCGCTGTTTCTGCTACGAGCAAGAGATCGTTTGGCCGTAAGGATGCTTCTCGTTTACGAGGCGCTTTCAAAAGAAGATGGCTGCAACGACTTCCACTTCGAGCATTTAGACAAGGACATCGAAGCGTTCAAGATATTCCGCGAAGAACACCCTGAGCGCATGAAGCAGCCAAGCGTAACAAGAGGTAAGTGAATTGCGGGCGCTATTGGAAAAACGGCTAGGCCAGCCATGACTGACCCTCAGAGAGAACGGGCGGAGACCAAAGCGCGTGATTGGCTATGGAAAAGAGAGTTTCGGGACGCAACATCTGGTGATAGTGAATCGCTGGCCAACCTGCTGCTGGAATTCGCAAGGGAACTAGCGCAGCCAGAGTTTGAAACCTATCGCCAAGCCGCTTACCAATGGCAAGAGAAGTGGCGTACGGCTACTGCTGACGCGTTGGAGCAAGCAGCGCGAATTATAGAACTTCATGGGGATGCTACCGTTTATGGCGAGTTCAGTATAGAGAATTTAGCTGGGAAAATTCGCGCCCAGCTCCAGCAGCCAGCCAAGAAAGGAACGCAGCCGTGAGCAAAAAGGAATTGGAATTGCTGAAACGAGCAACGAAACTTTTCCCAATCTTGATTGATAGCTATTGCGGGAATTGCGAGGATACGCCTTGCGATGACCTTCGCCCTTCTTATGTATGTCAAGAGCATCGCTGGCTAAAGGAAGTTCGTGAACTGTTGGTCAAGCGTCGCAAGGAGACTCGATGAGTTTTCAACTGTGCCCTAAGTGCGACATGATGATTTGCGTTTGCAAACCGAGCCAGCAGACCGAACCAGTGCAGGTGATGCCGGTAGACCTTGAAGCCAGACGCAAGCTATTTGACGGCTACACAATTCATCAGCAATCGCTGTACGACGGAACTGCACGAGCCTTTGCCGCCCACCGTATCGCAGCGGAACGGGCAGCGTTCGGCAAAGCGATAGAAATTTGCCGTGAGTATGGATGTGAAGCCGCTGACGAACTCGTGACGCGCATTGAGCAGCTAACAGCCCCCGC